>Ga0209353_10000931_pt1 | contig 17081 bp, 17 predicted proteins | sample LauGreSpBDMM15SD_2_FD_187561 | JGI IMG/M metagenome (GOLD analysis project Ga0209353, IMG submission 187561) | Freshwater lake microbial communities from Lake Michigan, USA - Sp13.BD.MM15.SD (SPAdes) (version 2) | ecosystem: Environmental > Aquatic > Freshwater > Lake | place: Lake Michigan...
GTACTGTTATCAAGGGCCCAAGCCCAATCTACGCATACGCGCCATATAAGATGATTCAACCACGTCCTCGTCAGATTCAGCAGCAGGGGCACGGGCAGCGGAGGCATGATAAGAAGGAAATACGGGAGATGGATAAGCGGGAACGGCAGCAGGAACAGGAACAGCAGCAGGAACAGCAGCAGGAACAGCAGCAGGAACAGCAGCAGGAACAGCAGCAGGAACAGCAGCAGGAACAGCAGCAGGAAATACAGGCGCAGGAACAGCAGAAGCAGGCATTGATGCCGCCGCGCGCAATGTCGGTATTGCACCTATAACTATTTGTTGTTGCTCAACTGTTAACAACTCAGCTGGATTATAATACATTATATGAAAACTCCGTACATCACCAGATGGATCATTCATTATGGTATGGAAATTAGAATCATTTATTTCGATTATTCGTTTACTGGGTCCTAGTACGTCAATCATATAAACTGGAAAAACTGGATTACATTCCGTGCCTTCAGTTGGATTCGATGCCCTAGCAATTATAAATATGTGTCCAATCGTAGTCTCACTTAGATATCCAGCAATATATGCGTGCCCTGGTGCGAGCCCAGTAAACTCACCAGGCACACCAGTAATATGCTGCCACCAATGTTCAATACTAGAACAACGTCTAAAATCGTGGTTTCTATTGGTTAGGTACATCATTATACAATCCATTTGATCAGAATAAAACCCACCTGCTATTCCATTGTACGTCATTCTCATTAAATCGGCGGTTCTTAAATCGATATACCCCAGCATTTGTATCGCAGTAATAAAACAATCCATATTGTTTTGGAATGTTCTATTAAACTCATCAAACTGGGTATTCGTAATAGGCACCATCATTGGAGTTAAATGTATATCTCCACCAAATCCTCCCCCATTGTATATTTTGGATGGAGATTTTGAGCGACTAACCCCCTTGGTTCGACCGCGCGTTTTTGCGTGCTTTTTCGCCCGGCTCTTTCGGCGTGAGGTTCGTCGACCCTTCTTCTGAGGACAGTTAACCACGCTAGTGGTGCGGGGCGAGAAATATTTATTAAATTCCGATATAAATTCCGAGTCTGGGTGATTCGTGGACTGTTGGTCGGCCATATTATACCTTATATAATATACCTTATATAATTGCAAATCCTTAATATGTATAACTAAATGTACACACGAACCGCGGTATTGTCAAGGTTCTCAATAATCTTGAAAATAATTAGTAAAATAAAATGGTTATACATCACGAGAGAACAATTTATGCCCAGACCGAGTCTTGGACAAGTTGAAAGACAGAGTCTTGGCCGATTTCTTGGACCGTGACTTAGAAAGGGTCATCAACGGAATATCCAACATCGTACTGACGGTGGACGCGGGACTAGGACGAGCAGCGGCAGCAGCAGCAACAATCGGCGATATAACCCGATTGGTCTTACGTGTGCCGCGACCACTAACACACTTAAATTCGGCATTTCTAACGTGACCCACTTTGCAAGCCTTCACACACCGTCTAGTACGCGGATTCATTTCAAATCCATCGGGGCATCCCAGGCCAGTCGGCTTAACACACTTAAACGCTGGATCTCTAACTTGCCCAGTCTTGCACACATTCACACAGCGTTTCGTAAGCGGGTTAAACTCTTTGCCGACGGGACAATCACGAACAATCTCCGTATTGTGCATTGCTGCATCAGCCAGAGCAGGAGCAATCACGACAGCAGGAGCAGCGCTATCAGCGATTTCAGCAGCAACCTTCATTTCCGCCGACACCTTGTCCGCAATCAAATGGTTCTCAATATGCTTGTTATGTTTTTCAAGGAGTCCGCTAGTCGTCAAAATGTCCTCATATTTCGCTAATAATTGTTCAGGAGTGGAACGTAGAAATACTCCTGGACTCAACATATCCACAATAATGTCAGTCAAATTTTTATAAAATTCATCAGACAATAAATGCTTAGACCGTTGTAGAAGAAATATAAGCGCAATTCCAAGACCATATGAATCAACGGTATCGATCGATTTATCAATAAATCGGTCGTAAGCCTCATCCGTCGGTTCAAACAAAAGAACATTTTGAAATGCGGCTGTGGTCATCATCTTTACCGCATTGTTCTGATGCATTTTTTTGAACCTAACTGGGAGGGTACTAATAAAAAAATATCCGCAATTCTGTGCAACCGACTTAGCGAATACTTTATATGCACTCTCGGTCTTTCCCCTCCTCGCCGACGCCATATATATGTCTTTATTCCAATAAATAGCTTCGAGTGGGAACGACCAATGATGTTTATTACCGAGCCAAGACGCCGACAATTTCGCCGCATAAATACGCGTAGACTTCTTCTCCATAAACCCGAAATCAATCAAATTCGCCCGCTTCGTTGCCTGGTCATAAACGATATTTTGTTGTTTTAGGTCGTGATGCACCACATTATTGTCGTGTAATACTTTCAGACCATAAAAGAGGCGAACGGCTTCTAACCAAAACAGTTCAATGGCGTCCACGTGTTCCTTTGTTTTTGTCCAAGTGCGAACTTCCTCGCCAAATTGTTCGAGGTCTTGTCCGCCATATGCCATCACGAGCAGAGAATAATCGTCTATTTTCGCTGGATCAAATTTCCCCGAGGGGCACTTGGATATAGATCGTATATTGCTCAATATTCTGTCTGGCTGACATTTGCTGGGTTTACCTAAATAAAACTGCTTTCGTTTATCGGCGGCATCAATAAGTGCAAATTCTTTCAGTTCTTTCATTGCGTTTACCGAGGTCATTAACTTGGAAATATCATTTTTGTTTCGCGGAGGTTCATTTTGGCACTTCATAGGCGGGCGGTGAGCACACCCATACGTGCCCTCGCCAATCACATCGGAGGGCTTATCAATATCAAATGCCGACATTGTATAATGTAAAGTATAACATATTATGATATATTATGCAAGTTTATTGTAATTATTGTCAAGGTTCTAGACACTCTTGAAAATAATAGGATCAAACAGTCAGCGCACTGCTCTTATCAACGTGAACCTCTTTAAGAACATTACGCATAATTTTCTCTTCAAATTTCAGGTCTTCTTCTTTACCATATCCACCCAACGCCGCCTTGTGGAACTTGAAGTAATCCTCACAAACATCGGTACCAATCTGTTCTACCGCGGGTTTATTATCACTGTACCATCGCCATAACTCTTTCATATTCTTCTTGGCGACACCCCGTACAGCCTTGCGCATCTTTGTCTTGTCTGCGTCATCCTTCTCCCATTTGTCGGCATTCTTAATGTAGATGGTTTCGCGTTTCAAGTCGGTGCAATGCAACGGTCGGGTATGCATCTCCATATCACGGAAACGGTGGGCCATCACGGTAGAAATACCTTCCACGAAACCCACTTGTCCAGTATGAATAAACTCGTCACGGGTCACTTCAATTGAATCAATGAAATCGTCCATACTGATGGCATCCTTACAGGTTTCATTCAAGAAAACATTGAGATTGAACTTGTTGTTGTTCGTCGTATTATTGTTGTGACAATTGGTACTAGTACTGTTACCAAGTTTGCCATCTTTGACCGCTTCTAACAATTGAAGTTGTTGCTCCGCCATCTGGCTCTGTTGTTCCGCCAATTGCTTGGACTGCTCCAACATAAGTGCCTTGAACTCTTGGTTTTGTTTGAGCAATTCAATGACGAGGGCAGCGTCAAACTGGGGAGGTTGAGAAAGTACATCTTCATTCGGGGGGTCATCCGTCGTATGTTTGCACACCCGCTTATGGTACCACAGACTATTTCGGGCAGTATAACTCTTACCGCAATCGCAGACAAATTCTGCAGCGGCATTATTAGGGCTTGTTTCCGTTCTAGATGTTCGGTTTAGGTGTTTTGCAGTCAATAGATGGGTCTTGAAATTGCTATACTTGCTGCATTTAAAGTTACATTTGTCACAGAATAAATTACAGGCATTTTCTGGCATTTTATTTGTTCTAAATCGTTCTATACAATAGAACTAGAAAATGCCTCTAAATCCTTTTGCCCATAAAATACTTAAAAAAGTATGCAGTTGACATTTTCCTCAAATAATCCGAATTCGCAGCATTATGCTAACAACGTGTTTTTCCAAGAGGCCTTTTGCAACATTTACCTGGCACTTTTGAAAAATGGACATTTATATTATTGTCCATTTTTACAGAGCGATGCCATTTCTTTTCTGGACTTTTATAGAGAGTGAATAAAGTAGTATATTAAAAGGATCCCCCAAAGTGGACCTCTTCAAAACAAATGATGTATTAAAAAACTGGCCAGGCCAAACAAAACATCAATCAATAAATATACCCAAGCACCCTTGTTACCATTAATCGCGTTATAGGCAAAAAGAAAGTAAAATAAACTATGAATGGGTCGTAACATATTCCACCAAATTTTATCACCAAACACCTCGGGACCAGTTTGCCGCCCATCAGTCAAATAAATATAGATGAAGCCAATAGCAGGTAATAATGCTAAATACCCCAAATATTTCAACCACACAAGGTTCGCAATCATGGCAATATACACGAATAATGCCCTCGTTCCAATACACCCAACCAAAAACAGTAGGAATCGTTTTTGTAAGTTTTTAGTATTGTTCATATCAATGATATAGTATACCATATCAATAGAACATAGTTATCAAGAAAAACAGGGGTGGGGAATAAAAAAGGGAACAAACCCATTTTTATTTTTTATGGTGCAAAGCAAAGCAAATCCTTAATCAGTATCGGTATCGGCATCATCCGCTGAATTATAGTCCCCGCCAGTGACTGTGACATCGCCGCCAGATAGTTGATATTGTAGAATGATTTTTTCTAATCGGTTACGAATGGCAGAGCCCTGGCAATTGCGTCGGTCCCCATCCCTAAGGTCGGCAAACGAGGGCGGCACATAATGAATATTGTAGTATTTGATAGTAGCATACCAAGCAATAGCGTCGTGAATATGTCCAGTATTGTTCCAGGAACAAATAGCCAGCCCAAGAATACCAGATAGTTTGCCGTAGGTTTTGCCTGGGCGGTCAGTGAGAGTACCAATGGTTTGCTGTAACATCGCAAAATAAGCAAGAAAGAACGACTTAACAGTGGACGATTCCTGTGAAGTAAGGACAAGCGTCAGATGCGAATAGTTACGTTCGTAAGAGGTGTTCAAGTACAATTCGCTATGTTTAGTAAGAGATAATACAGCGCCGACCATATCGCCAAGTAGTTTACGATTCTTCCCCCCGCCAACCTCACCCACATATTGGCGAAAATGTTCACGCATTTCATCGGATTTGGATAAGCCAATGGCAAAGTGAACAACTGGGGTTGCGCGGCGTGCATAGAACTTATCATTGTCGCCGAGAGCCTTCCCGCTATTCACCCGTTCAAATATGTCAGAAATAATATCCCTCGCAGCAGCTGGAGAGATGCGGTCCATAATAAACACCTCCGCAGTAACTTGGTAGGTAGTGAAATTATATCGTTGTTCTGGCGTAAGTTGTGAATACAACAGGTTGTCGCAAGTCGGAAATTTGTCCAAATAGAACTCTTGCAAAGCCGTGAGGCGAGTCTGCCCATCCGCAATATTGTAGTAGTCGGCGAAAATTTGTTCGTTTGTGCCAGGGTCGGTTACAACCTCAATATGTTTGGTAAGAAGGAGAGCGTGAATCGGCCAATTGTTTAGAACCGATTCAACTAGGCGTTGTTTTTTCTTCTCGGGCCACGACGGAAACCGCTGATGTTCGGGAATACGGTACAAGGTGGTAGCGGGAGCGTCTTGTATTAGGCTGGTGCGAGGCTGAAAGACACGTGGGTCAATTAAATCGAAAAGCGCGTGTTGGCTGACAGTTCTTCTTACGGACATTTTATGAAAATGATTACGGCGTGAATGATGATACAATTATAAATATGCAAATAAAGTTTTCAATTTTTTGTGAAAATGTATATTATTCAGCAAAGTAACAATATAAAATATTCAAGAAAAAGGAATAAAAATAACCGAACAATATAATACAACTACGAATACACCCAATATGCCTCTGTCGGCTCAGGTCTTCGCCAAGAATCTAAAACCAGGAAAGAAATACGTGATCGAAATACAGTGGAATATCACGAATGATCTAAGAATGCCAAAAACATATACCGTGATGGGAACATATGTCCAAGCCGATTTCGTTAGAGGGCGAACACAGTCGTTTGACAGCGGACTAAAAGTACTACGAACCAAGTCGAGATATGAAACCACATTCAATGTGGACGGAAAAGATATCACAGTAAGCTCGGTAAACAAGTTTTACGAAGTAATCGAACCCGAGCCAGAACCGTTTGCGGCAGCCGCGGCCCTATATGCATTGCCGCTACCCAATGATTTGAAGAAATTCATCGGAACATACGTACCAGAAATAATGCCATTGAAGTATAGACGCAATCGTTCTACGTAAGAAAGCTGACCAATCAAAACAAGTTGACCCACTAAATCAAATATCAAGTCGTATTATACACCGATGAACATTTAGGTTCGCACGCTATGCGTGCGTCTTAATTGATTTATCGGTAACGTTGTATTTGAACACTATCCGAACTTTGTGCGGATTATAATGTTCAAATATGTATATAAATGCCTCGTTCCAACACAGGGCGTAATACGCCGCAGAACGGCGCACCGAGATCAATCCTTCGGACGCAAGGAGCCGAAGGTGCCAACAGACGTGACAGGCGCGGCATGTACCACCCAGAGATTACGAATGAAGGCTATCGAGAATACCGTACAGTTGAGGCGAATTATGGACCAGACGACTTCCACCAACCCCCAGCGCGACGAGAAGACCGCATGTTGAGCGGCTTAAGAAGTCGTGTTGCTAGACGTGACACTGCCGCACAATATCGTAATGATAGAGTAGCTGATTATAATCGGGATTTAGCAGAATATACGCGAGCAATGGCCGTAGATTTTGGTAGGTTGACTAGTAATGGATCGGAGACCGATTCAGATATCAGCAGTGTCTGGTCGGAAGATGATATGGACGCAGAGCACGGGGTACTGGATGTAGCGGATGCAAGACGATTGGCAGATAATGCAGAAAGGATCGCGAGATATAACAGCGGGGTCAACGATCACGTCAATCTCCCAAGATATGATGAAAACGCAACAGCATCATATAGCTATTTGGTATATAACACGATATCTAACTTTCTATCAAGAGCGTTCGGGCGTGGTGGTAAAACCAGACGAAGAAAGAATAAACAGAGTAAACAAACAAGACGCAAGCGACAGTCTCGACGTCACTAATTCGTTAATGGTGTAATACACGTACGCAAATTGGGAATAAAAAATTGAAAATATTAACAGAGAATAATAATTAGCATCTATTACGACGCGCCTACATTATGAACGCATATACGGATACAGACACAGACCCAATAATGAATCACAATCAATACGAAATATACGAGGACTGTAATGAAATCCCTGGATGGGTAAGATGGTTATGGTGGGCGACGATGTTTCTGATGCCAGCCGCCGCGGGACTGATAACGGGCCTATTAGAGAATGGCTGGTTACCAGATACATTCCGAATAATGTTGAACAATATGGAAGACGCGGAGAATACAGAAGAGGAAACAGAGAAGAATAAAGACGATAATAAGGAGAAGGATGAGTAAACACAACCGAAAAAAGAACAACAAAGAACAACAAAGAACAACAAAGAACAACAAAAAATGGCGCTAACCCCCCTTTTTTGCTGTAACAACGACCACAACCTAAAAACGCACAACCGCCCGACACATAGGGCAATTCACATAGTATTGACCAGACGCCGCATCATATTTTTTATTTTGTTCAGTATGCCCACCCCAACATCTACCACAGAACGTGTGTTTGCAAGTAGCAACAACCATAGGACATTCATATTTCGCGCCATACGTATATACCCATCGATCTTTCCAAGATGCAGTGCATTGATCCCAGTGATACACAAACATATTATCGTAACAGATTGGACAGTCATTGGACTCTGGCTCTGACTGTCGCAATTCCCGAACAGGGGCAAATCCAGTCCATCGGTCAATGAGGGCACGCACCGTCCTGTTCTTAGAAAGCGTCATAGAAATGGGACATAGCGAATACTTGCGATTATACTTGTTACCCATATGGTCGTGTGGCCACGTGGTTTTTTCATACATCGCATAGTTACTGGCGATATATCTCAATTCGTTGATAGCAAACGAACTGAAATCAGGACATTCTTTGCGCATCATACAATTGGCCATACTGTCAACAAGGTTTCGCCGACCATTCATATTACTGTTACAGGCCCTGGACGGGTGCGACAAACTATTACAAAATAGGCAACGATTAATAACAGTCTTATTCGCAGACAAATTCATTTTATAATAAAACAGTGTTCATTTAATATACTAATCATACATCCAGCAAAAAGTATTCAATTTTTCGCCTGTTTGTAAAAAATTGAATACTTTTTCGTACAATAACAAATGGTATCTTATCAACCCATCAAGGAAATTAACAATCAATAATGAGCGCTGCTAGTCAACATACTAACCAAGAAAACAACAACACAGACATTAGACCGTGCCCCCTTATGCGTAGCAATGCATATCGCCAGGAGCCCCCCACAGACGCCGAATTTGTCCTACCAACGGGCCAGGTCCAGATGGGGCAAATGACCCACGGCATCATCTATTGGAACGGCGAATGCATATACGCAGATGGATCCGTATATTACGGGCAATGGTCGAACGGGCAGCGAAGTGGAAGAGGAACGATGACAGAAGCAAACGGCCAAGTATATGACGGAGACTGGCAGAATGATCAGAAATATGGGACGGGACAAATGAATTACGTGGACGGATCAGTGTATAATGGATTCTGGGCAGACGATTGCAGGGACGGAGTGGGCCAAATGATTTATGCAAACGGCCAAGTATATTACGGAGAATGGGAAAATGGCGTAAAACACGGGCGAGGGGAAATGAAGTATGGTACAGGCGCAGTATATCAGGGCAAATGGGAAAACGACAAAAAGCACGGAAAAGGCAGGGTTACTGAAGCAAACGGTCTATCATATGACGGAGAGTGGACGGAAGATCTAATTCAGTACTAAACAAAACAACAAAACAACAAAACAACAAAACAACAAAACAACAAAACAACAAAACAACAAAACAACAAAACAACAAAACAACAAAACAACAAAACAACAAAACAACAAAACAACAAAACAACAAAACAATAAAAACGACTTGTATATAATGTATTTTTACTGCAACATTGAATGCATACAGCAAACATTAAAAACAAAAGTACAGTTAATTTTTTTATGTTTTTATGATAAGACCGAATAACCGACTCTATTGCACAATATGTCTGGCTTTCAAGATATCGGCGGGAACATTTTTAATATGAATGGATTCATCGGCCCAGCAACGAGAGCAAGAACTTTTGCTGAGATTCCATTGCGGAGTGACGTCGGGAAGGAAACCGTGAAATAGGCGTTCCGCCCGAACTTGATGAAAATCGGAGGTGGTAATGACGAAGGAAGGCAAATCGTCTTGCGAGAAGTTATGATTGACCCAGCGTTTCAAATACGCAAAGTTTTCGGCGGTATTGGTGGCGTTTTCATCAAGAACAATCTGAACGTTTTCATATGATGATGATTCATTGGAGAAAGCACCAGCAGCCTTGGACGCTTCGGAAGCAGATCCGTCACCTTGAAACGCATTCTTGACCCCCCCCGAAATGAATAGAATAATGGATTGATTATGGGAAGATTGAATGTACTGCATTGCAGCGGCAACACGCTCGCTGAGAATACGGTCGTCGGCGGAGCCCAAAACAACGAGGATGTCGTGTTTTGCGGATAAACAAAACACGAAATGAACGAATAATAAAACGAATAACAAGGAACCGAACATTGTAATTAAGGTTGCATAAAGAGATGATACTACTTACAAATCGAGAAAAAGTTATTCAATTTTATGAGCGAGGCATAATATACCAGTTGCACCCGCTCCCAACCTCAATTATAATTAGTAAAATTAACAGGACCGTGTGGACCGAAATTCGTCCATCCTTGAATAGCATTATTGGCAGGACCAGGTGGGCCAGCCTTTGATACTGCATGTATCCGAAATGCGTCTGCCCAAGACGGGAGAGATAAATTGGCATTATCTGAAATTACATGTTCGCGTGCCTGAATAGAAGTCGAAATAGGGTTTGATGAAACTTGATATTTGTCTATGAATTCAGAATTAATTTTATCATAAGGATTAGTAGTAGTATTATATTTAATTCCATAATTGGGATGTGTCGTAGTGCCACTCGGTGCGATTAAATCATCAATACTTTTACCTTTGTAATTGTATGCCATATATAATATATAACAATTGTATTTAACTATATACGGTAGTTATACAATATAAACATAACGGATAGTATTATTAATGATGATTATAACATTAATAAAATAGTAAAGTTTTTAGAAGAGGATAATAAACAAATATAAATTATATAGAAATAATGATATAAACTTAATAAAAAGAACATATGTCATCTGATTATTTAAACAGATGGTCAATCGAAATAGAAGATAGCCAAGAAAATATGATTAACTATGCTAATGTAATTAACGAGATAATCCATATTATTGCTGAACAACAATCAGTATGGTTAATAGATTATAAGAAAGAAACGAACATATTTATAGAAGTATTTTTAAACTCTTTGGTGAAATTTCATATTAATCGTTTAAATTTAAATAATAAAAATATATATGCATCTTGTTGGGCTGAAAGTAGTCAATATTGTTTTAGTTATGTGCATACGCATATAGATCACTGTGATATTGAAAAAAGATTGTATTCTACTGAAACAAGGAGACCATTTCTAACTTGTATTACATACTTTGATGATTCAGATATCCCATTAATTGCAACGAATATAACAGAAGAAATGTATAAAATAAAAGAGTACACCAATAACAATAATCATTTATATATTGAGTTTCCAAGATTATTAAAGCATATCGTGTTTCCAGCTGGAAAATATTTTCATGGAGAGAGTTATTTAAATAAACAATATGAAGAAAAAAACAGAAAAAAAATAGTTATTGCTTTATGGACAGAGGAAAATAAACCACTATATCTACCAACCTTAGCGACAGACATGTTGTTATACCAACATTGCTACCGTATAAAAGATATTAATTCAATGTTAAATATTGCGTGCAAAATAGAAAATAAATCACCTATTACTTTTAAACCAATCAATTCCAATATCAAACGAATAAACATAACTAATACTGATACGATTAACCATAGATTCTTTGAAAATTTTATAGAAAAAAAGAAAAAATATTCGGCGGAATGTTTAAATCGGTACATAGAAGAATATAAAGCAGATTATAGTTCGTTTATACTAGACTTTTCTAAAATAATTTTATCAGATGCAAATGCACCATCCAATACATCTTTACACGGACTAGACGTATGGAATACAAATAATAACATAGATATTATAAATAATATATTCAACGATACTAATTGTGTTAATAAAGAAATTCTATTCGATTTGTCTGCTATAACATTTACTCCACTAGAAAAATATGTATATGATTTAGTTTATTTTCATTTTAAAAGAATAGGAGTATATTATGACGAGAAACAAAACACATATAATAAGAATGTATGGGTCTCATATTATGTTAACGGTAATACAAATTATAATGTTAATACAACCCCAAAACCATTTTTAACATTATATACAAACTACACAACCATTAACGACAATGACAATATAAGCGTATTTACGAATTTAACAAGTATGGAACCAAAAAAATTGGAAATATGTAACAGTAACCTATTTGTAACTAAAAACAATAGCAATTTACACTATTCTTTCAACAATAAATATATTAATATGTGTAGTAAGAATACATTAATTATTAATATATGGACTATTAAACCAACACATTTGTCATACAATGACATAAAACCTAATAATAATTCTATTAAATATAAAACTACTAATATTATTGACATTACTCCTCACATATTAAATAAGGAACCCATCTTGGTAAATGAAGACACAATATTAAATATGATAAATGATGTGTTCATTGTAAATAAAAATAATAGTCTTAATTCATATTTGCTGGATGATAAATATGCTATTATCAAAATAAATGAAATAGAATATAATATATCTAGTTTGCTGCAAACCCAGCTAGTGTTTGATGTTGATAATACTATTTAATAATAGATTAACACGTATATTTTATGCATTATATTATGTAAATAACTATTTACACAATAAGTATGAAGATAAATGAACAGTTGTTTTATTTATTGCTTATACATTATAATCTTTATTTTTCGGTTGAAAAAAAGAATATTTGTATTAGCCTCCCATCATTTATGTCTGTCCCAAAATAATTATTTGCGCCGTGACATTGACTTGAACGATATAATACCAATCTATTAAATACATTTCCTATAATATCAATTACTTTCCATTTATTTCTATCATATCTATCGTTAAACGGAATATCTCTGTCTTGTATATTATCCTTGTTGTATTTTACTATTAATGTGCCAGATTGTTTTGGAGGATTCTGATTTAAATATAATACACCGACCCATTGAAACTGTCTACGAGATTCTTGGGTGTCACCACTATATAATGTATCGTAGTGAAACCAACTAGTTTGCGTTGCAATTGAATAATTAAATGCGCCATTAAATGGGTCTCCTATGAACTCTTTTCGTTTTTCACCTGGTATATAAAAATTATAAATTCTTCCAGCAAAAGGATAAAGTACATTTTGTATTTTATTATAAATTTCTATATTGGCAAATGATGTTGAATGGTACCTAGGTAAGTGACAAGATTCATACGTTTCATTTAATGCAAATTCTCGAACATCTAGTGGATTCTTATAAAAATTATCAACAATTATATATGATAATTCCGACATAATAAAATAAATATAAAAACGATTTTATATTATTACATATATAATTAAAAACAAAAAATCTGTATTAATCTAGCGTCGTCTTTGTTATTCCCAAAATAACCTAATGATTTATGGTATTGGTCTGCGTTAAAAATAACAAGTCTATTATAAACATTACCAATCTGTGTGTTTAGTTCCCATTTTGTATCGTCGTGACGATATTTGCGTTTTAAATCATTTCCAAGTGCAGTTTCATCTATACAGTCTTGAATTCCATTTTCATATTTAAAAAACCCAGTTCCAGCGGAATAAGGTGCATCGGGCGTTAAATATAATATTGCTGCCAGTTTTTCTTTCCTATAATTATCAATATTATACCAAGACCGTTGGTTAACAGTATTGTACTGAAAATGAAATTTAATTGGATTATTGTGGCATATCGTATTTGAACTATAATAAGTTAAAACATTTTTCATATAGATATCAATTTCTCTATTGAATAGTGGGTGTGTACTAACACCTGGATGAAAATTGTCTGGATAATAGTCTTGTTCTAATGCAAACTTGCGAACAACATCAGGATTTGTATAAAAATTATCAATCACCAATGCACTGCAAGATAATTCATTATTCATACCAAGCTCGAACAACGGATTTTTTTCGGTTGAACTCATTGTATGTAAATATATTATGTTAATATGTAGTAAGTTATACCAAAATATAAAATATTATATTTAAGTTATTATCAACGATATTTAACAAATGTTCAAAAACAACAATAACAACCCGTGTTTTATCGACCCATTAGACCAGTTCATCACTATTTCCAGTGGGAAATTTATAAAAAATTTTGCAAGAAGAGGCACCCAAAGTTGCATTGCGAAATAAAATGTCGGTCCCCCCGCTATTATCAATAGTAGTGACTGTACCACCATGCACTGTGTTAGAATACAATTGAATAGAAAATCCAGGCAAAACGAGGATTTGTGCATCTTTATCGTTCAAAATATCTGCCATACCACTGCTATTAAAACTCAGCATAGAAACATAAATCGGAATAATGCCACTGACGCCGCCTATCCCGCCACCTATCGACCCACGAAATATGTACGCGCCAGGGAAAAACGGCACATTTTTGCTCCCTATTACATTAATATATGGAAAAGTGGTTAGATTATTAGACATAGTATTTGTTGTATATAGAATAACAAATATTATAATTCGTATAAAATAAGTAACCACCCTATACATATACACAGTAACAACTAAATTGTAATATATTTGACCAAATGTACAATACAATAAGACCAACCAAAATAGTTTTGGTTAAATGGCAACGTATCGTGATGATTGCTCCAATGAAACCATTGTTGATGTAAAGTGTTTCTTAACCAAATTGTGGTAATAACGGTAATGGCATATAGGCGCTGAATATTCGATTGTTTAAAATACAATCAAAACGGAACGGCAATAATACAAATACCAGAACCGCCACTGCCGCCTGCTGTTCCAGCAAAACCAGCGCCCCCACCCGAGCCGGTATTGGCGGTTGCGCTGGAGTATCCTGCCCCGCCACCACCACTCCCCCCGCCACCTGCATTCCCGCCAGAGGTTGAATTCATTCCTCCTCCACCGCCAGCAAATAATCTGCCGCCAGTTACAGTCCAGGCTCTGCCAGCCCCCCCAGCCCCTGCACTGCTCAAATATGCCCCATTACCACCTACTGCTCCCGCTCCGCCGCCTCCGCCGCCACCATATCCGCCACCGACACCAGAACCGCCTCGGAATGATGACGAAATAATATTGGTAAATAAAGAGCCAGTTACCGTATGAGCTGTGATAGTTGCCGCGCTATTAGCACCGGTTCCACCGCCAGTAGACCCAAAAGATTGGTTATTGCCTGTCGGCTGGTTTACTGACCCGCCACCGCCACCTCCCCCTGCGTTTAATGTAGCGACACCGCCAACACTACGTGTAATAGAGCTAACGCTACCAACTAACCCCGGATTATTTGAGTTAGCTCCTCCCCCAGCACCCCCAGCACCAACAGTTATGGTAAATGTATCACCAGGAGCCGCAGTAAAACTCGTAGTTACAACTGAACCAGCACCGCCCCCAGCTGCGCCGGTGTTACCATTAAAGTAATTTCCTCCACCGCCGCCTCCGCCGATTAAGAGACATTGAATATTAGATACATTGCTACTTCCTGTAAATGAAAGCGTACCCGTTGAACCAGTGTAAAATTCATAAACGTGGTAATAAGTTGTACCAAATGCTATATCATAAGTAGTTATTGCGTAGTTAGATACAGTTACAGTTGACCCGTTAAAAAGGGCTACAGAATCACCAGGATCTTGAATAAGGGTATTATTAAAGTATAGTTTTATAGAAGATGCCTGATTCTGAGGAGAAGGACTCAAGTAATTGATCGGAACAACGCCAGTAGTATTATCTCCGGTAAATAATATGCCTGAGCTATAAAACGCACCAGCATAAACTTCCAGTTTATATCCAGGCATAACGGTCCAGTAATCATCAACATCATTAATACTAATTGTCGTCGCCGCGCCAGAACTAGATCGGGCGGTTAATGCTGTAAAGTTTGACAGAGATGTAAAGAACGGATAGCACGACAGGATGGACGTAGAATTACCATTATACATAATCGCCCCATATCCAATCCGTTGTACCAGAGAATTGAAAAACGGCATGGTGTACTATAATATACATTCACTGATATTTTAATCCAAATGTAAATCCGAATCCCCCTGCCCTGTGAACATTATATCCAACCAAATATAATATAATATTCAATAAAACCAATGAGAAATAAGGCAACTAACTGAGAAAATATTTGCTTAAAATACGACCGTCACACATAATTAAAATGGAACTGGTGGTATTCGCCACGTTAATGGTAATATTCAAAGGAACTGTTCCAAATTCGTTATCATAATAACGGTAGGTAGGAGTCTGTGTAAATAGGTTCTCTTCATCATACAAGTTGTTGTAAATACAAATAGAATATCCAGGCATCAAAATGTAGAAGTCATCTCCATCATCGGGCCAAACATTCGCCGTACTACTCCCAGTAAAGACATTCAAATCAGGAACACTTTTATAAATAGGAAACGTGGCGTTAGACACAAAATTATTAGTCGCCCCTCCATTCAACCAAAACGCCGCGGGCATAATCGGAAATTGAACATTATTCGTAATGTAACTGTATTCGCCAGGGGTTTGCGTATTTTTATTCGGCGCAACCGCGTAAAGAGTAATTTCGGGATAATATGCATAAGCAGTGTGATCAATATAGGTTACCGCGCTATCAATAACATTTTGAATAATACCATTGGGAATAGAGTAATCGGATAATTTGAAATGGGGAATGGCAGAAGCGGCGGAATAATAAGAGAACGTGCTAGGTGCAGTGTTTCCCGCTTGATTGGTACTAAAATAAGCCAAAACAGCATAAGTGGTTAAACTGGCAGGCAGAGCAACGGAAGTTAACTTTGGGCAAAAGTAAAACGCACCAGTGCCGAATGAAGTAACATTTTTGGGAATACAAATAGAAGTGAGACGGTTAGAAGCCTGAAACGACCAGGCGACAATCGTTGTTAAACTATCAGGCAACGCTAAATCAATAATATTGTTACCTAAAAATGCCCCTTGTCCGATAGTAGTGCAAACACTATCTGGATGAAACGATAGATAGGTGAGATTTGTGCATCCATTGAATGCAGAGAAGCGAATGTTGGTAACTGTCTTAGAAATGGCGACGGAGTAAATCCTAGAAGTATTAGAATTATTATAGCAAATCTCGGCCTCAACATTGATAACATTCGTGCTAATGTCCAAATGAACCAAGCCAGTAGTTCCAGAAAGAGCGTTTGTAATATCAGATGCAGTCAACGTGCCCTCAGAACTAGCCGCAACTGTAATAAACGTACAACCGAGTTGTGATTGCCGATACCGAATATACATATTATTAATTTGAGAAATGGTTAACTTGGATGGGTTCAGAGTATTGGTCAATGTTAACGCGGGAATAACTTGAACCGAACCTAGGGAAACGCCTGGGAAATAA
>Ga0209353_10000932_pt1 | contig 17081 bp, 13 predicted proteins | sample LauGreSpBDMM15SD_2_FD_187561 | JGI IMG/M metagenome (GOLD analysis project Ga0209353, IMG submission 187561) | Freshwater lake microbial communities from Lake Michigan, USA - Sp13.BD.MM15.SD (SPAdes) (version 2) | ecosystem: Environmental > Aquatic > Freshwater > Lake | place: Lake Michigan...
ATTTTTTTGGAATTTAAAGCATTATGCTGTAAAACTGATTTTTGATATATTTCGGAAAAAGAAGTGGCCTCACTTTTGAAAAATGGACATTTTTAAAATGTCCAATTTCTGAAAACACACGAACAAATTTATTTGAAGTTTTTATGTGGGATATAATAATGTGGGATATTTATGTTTGCATACACGTCTTTTCGGTTTTTGCCGCTCATCGACCGGTCCACACCTTCAATAAAGGGAGGTATGTATATAAATGTCGCATATCATATGTGAGATTAAATGGCATATATTCATGAATGTTTCCCAAACGGGTTGTTTGAGGTGCCTCGATTTGTAATAAACATGCAATTACACGTTCAAACGAGCATCTATTGTACCGTGTTCGTACAACATCCAACAACAAACTAAGATTATATTTTTTATTAACTTGTGTTAAAAAATCATGTGTAATCGTAGACATTCCACCGAAACAACCAACCCATAAAGACTTATTTTGGTAAAAATTCAGCAGATTCGTATCATTGAATAATTTTATCATTTTGGTTTCATCTTCTATTTGGTCCCAATAATGATAAAATTCCCACGTTATTTTGTATTTATCAACATGTAGGTCCATATGACTTTGAACAAATACAGAGTCGTGAATTATGAATGCAATATCGAATAGTTTATTTGTTAAATAATAGTAATATGGCAACAGTTCACCTCTACCATGATATTCACTTTGTATAATTGTAACTTTATATAAAGCTTTATTTGATACATATTGGTAATTACTATTGTCGTCTATAATAATTATATCATTTTCGGGGTAAAACTGTCTAACATTATCGTAAGACAACTGCCAATATAGATTAGTGGTTTCACTATTTACGTGTCTTAGTATTATAAACCCTATCGTAGGTTTACTCATTTTCATATTAAAATCATTAATTATTTATGTCGTTTGAATATATATTGGATATATGAATTCAAATCTTCAATTGATTTATGTGGTAGTACGCTGGAAAGCATAAATTATAATTCCGGAATAAAAACCTCGTCCGTCGCTTTGCATGTATCTTCTTGCATGACATCGGCAGGGCATTCGACCAGGTTAGCCGGCATGTTCTCATTCTGGCGCCAGCACGTATAAATTCCCACTAATTGTTGGTGATTGCATTGCAATGACACGGATGCAGCGGGGGCGATCGATGTCCGCAATAAGTCCGCATTCACATTCTTGCCAATCGATTCGTTTATTAAATCCGGCGTCATTAGAACAGATGACAATGCAATCGCCGCCGCAAAGTAGTCATATTGCGATAATCCAGAACACGTGCCGTGCTTAGTCCATTCGTGTTCCCAGAATGAGTCATAATTAGGATTATTCACATCATATTTCACGTCGGGCCATCGCATTACCATTGTGTCTAAACCCACTTCGGTCGGTATACTAGGATTGAACGGCTCGTTAGTACAGCTCGACGGATATCCAGTCGTATCGTATTGTGGCCATAGACCATGAATCGTGAAGTTATTTTTCCAATATTCCAGCGGAGACGCACAACCTGGGTATGTTTGTCCAATACAAAACCCGGGTGTCCAACTATAGGCGAACACATAAATTGTGGACGAATTCATTGCAATAATACATGCCAATTGCGAGAACCATAGTAGCAATAGCCATAAAAACATTCTCTCTGTTATATATACTATGAGGGCATTATTGTTATATTGTTTACTAAATATGCTTACCGCCTTAAATAAACCGACCACGTGTGTTTGTACGACAGAACCGTGCCCGGTAGTCGGGGAAAACACATTGCATATGGGCGACGGAACTGCGGTCGTGACATATGATTATGTTCGCCACGGAGAATCGATTGTGGTTGTATCGGCCACGGGCGAAATTACGCCCGCAGACCTAGACCACGGCACAGAAACAACATCGTGTACTCAAAAATACTCCCGAATGCTCGACGACGACGGGGTCCAAGATTGCGACGCCGGACATATTTTAGCAAATCGTCTAGGTGGATATGGCAATGAACCGATCAACATCTTTCCTCAGGCGCCGAGTATTAATCGCGGTGCTTACGCACAATTTGAGAACAATATATACCAGTGTGTAAAAGGTGGTGCAAAATCCGCCGATTTGCACTGGAAATTTACATATGGGAATGAAACGCAGACCAAACCGATATCGATTGAATATAGCGCGTCATTTGTAGGCGGAAACTGTGCAAAACTGTCTTCTACTTTTACAAATATTGGTTAGGTTCTCAATACGTCCAAATAAACTTGGGAAAATATACTGGAAAATAAATGAACGCAATGAATACTATAAAAAGAATCACTGTAGATTTAACGCCGTCAACAAAGGCATGCGAAACCGACGACAATGATACTGATCATTGCCCTGTGCAATCAAAGGTTCCCAAAAAACGTTCGGTTACGGCCCTGGATTCATGGCAGTTCTCGGCCACCGACCTTCATCCCGACATGCAACGCACTTATATAAAACAGTTACATTCAAAAAGCGTGATCGCCAAACAGCCATGTAAAGTAATCCAGCAACATATAATGCAAAAATTAAACGGATACAAAGCCCAGGACGTAAAAAAAGAGTTCCACGACCCAGAAAAGTTCGCCGACGTAGAATATGTGATACAAATGTTGGAAGAATCGTCGAATTTTTGTTATTATTGTAAAGACTCTGTACATGTTCTCTATGAAAACGTTCGAGAACCAAAACAATGGTCACTCGACCGAATCTACAATAATCAGGGCCATAACAAGGGTAATTTGGTGATCGCGTGTCTCAAATGCAATTTGAGCCGAAAAACGATGTACCATGAACGATATGCGTTCACCAAACAGTTAGTTATAGTAAAACAGAACTAATATACCGCGCGGTAAAATCATATAAACATTATGTGATTTTATTTCATAACATGCAAAACCTATTTTCAAAGACATCCAACGAGAACCTGCAAATACACAATACCAAAAAAACACTGAATATACATGAATCTATATACGCAAAGCTAGCCCATTTTCATAAAACGAACAAAATTCCACATCTCATTTTTCACGGTACATCGGGCAGCGGGAAGCGCACCATCGTAAACAACTTTTTGAATATGATATATGACGAAAACAAACCCCGTATGAAGTCAAACATCATGATTGTCAATTGTGCACACGGAAAAGGCATCAAATTCATACGCGACGAGCTCAAGTTTTTTGCAAAAACGAATATACAGTCCAACAATGGCACGCTATTTAAAACAATCGTACTCATTAATGCGGACAATTTGACGATCGATGCACAGTCGGCATTGAGACGATGCATCGAACAATTCAGTTTTAATACACGTTTTTTTATTATCATTGAGAACAAGCATAAATTATTAAAACCAATATTGTCAAGGTTTTGTGAAATATACGTACCTGAACATATGGAAGCAGGCATAATACACAACTTACACGATTTGTCTAAAAATTCCAACTATAAAATTCAATATACCGAGAACCATGAACAATGGCTGGACGAGGCGATTGATGAGTGTGTTCAAACTGAACCGTCTCATGCAGGTCTCATCGCGTTATGCGAGCGTATATATGAGCACGGTCTTTCGTGTATCGATGTGATGAAATGGATAAATAACACGACAGATTTAGACGATAAATTAAAAGCAAAAGCCTGTATTTATTTTGACACAATACGCGCCGAATATAGATTCGAGAAAATGTTGATGTTATCTATATTTGATTTTTTGTATTTACGTTCAAATAAGGACTTAAAAAGTATTACAGAAATATAATACATAATGGACGACTTTGTCATATCCAATTTACATGAGTCTCGCAATGAGTGGTGTAGTCGGTTAGTAAGTATATTTACGCCGCTCGTGATAGAGGGCATTCGGTCTATTTTCAATGAATCCTGGAAAATGTGTTTAGACAATGATGAGGCGAGTAAGTATTTGATGACGTTTCAAAATCTGCTTTCTCGAGTTCCCAAATGGAACAACATTATCGTTGAAGAAGAGCGCAAGCGTATTATTGATCGCAGTGGGTGTGGTTATTTGGAAGATTTAATTACATGTGTTCATATCATTCAACTGAAAGTATTGACATGCATTCGTGTTGGAAACAAACAGAAGAAGATTGACATTTCTATTCCCAAATTAGATGTGTTTATTCACAAGGTGTATATTCACGTTGCGCGAAAGGTGTATATGAACGTATATTTATTCGAGAAGAACATTTCTCCGTTGCAAATACAGAAGAATCAGCGAGAATTAGAGTCGATTATTCAGGAATGCATTTTGATGACCATTCGCGAAAGTATACCGACGGAGGCCATTATTCGCGCATACATGGATGAAAGTGTAGAGCAGGAAGAAGAAGTGATTATCGAGAACATGGAAGATACCGAACCGACGGTGGATGAGAAAGTGGACGCGGCCGAGACCGAGCAAAAAGAAAAGAAAGTGGAAGAAACGGTTCCAGAGATAGTTCCGACCATCCAGAATTTGGACGACAATGAAGTGGTCACAAAATTGTCGTTTAATGATACGGATTCTGTATTGAACAATGTGAATAAAGTCGAAAAGGTGGACGCGCCGAAATCACTTGAGCGTTTGGAAGATATTAGTACTTCTCGTGCAATTTCTCGAAGATTGGATGAAGAAGACAGTGATACCGACGACGAACGTCTGCAAATACACACGGATTTGATCGATTTAAGCGGGTTTGACATACTGGATGAACCTAGTGGTAAAAACATGTCGGATGAAATATCATTGGATGGCATTGAGGAATTGCCGCCGATGTAGGCCCAGGACACGAACCTGCACATTGCCTGGGTGCGTTAGAACATACATATAATATTCTATATTGTAATATATTCGAAATTATGGAAAAACTATTGATCGTTGCAGCAATTGTAATGTTTTTATTTAGCATGATGAAAGTTTTTGAGATGAAATACATTTCGAAGCAATGGACACCATTGAAGCATGTAATCCGCGATGCTGCAATGGTTTTTGGGGCATCATTTATTGGACTATTTTTATTTTTTCAGGTGAATGGCACACTAAGCGACATGATGGATGTCGTAACGGATGGTAAGGCGCTGAATCTAAAGGCGACACAGGTATTTACAGACGAGCCCGGTTTTTAGACGGCAGTGGTACATGCAGTAGTACGTGTTGCACAATGTTGTAAAGGATACACATATAATATCTGTATTATATGTATATAGAATGGAAGAGACCCAGGAACAAATACACCTTTGAAGATTTAAGTTCGCACAGAACGCATTACACCCTTGGCAATTAAAACCGCCGTTTTGAAACAATTATAATAAAAATTATATAAATATTTTTTATTATATATAGTATCATAATGGATAATGAAGACAAAATAAAGGAAATGGAAGAACATATTTCCAATTTAGAAACAGAACTTCAAGCAACCAAAGAACATCTCAAAAATTATACAGCATCTTCATACAGCAAGGAATATTATGAAAAGAATAAAGATACTATAAAAGAACGAAATGCTAATTACAAGAAAAATACAAATTATAAGTATGACCCTACACCTGAAAAGAAGAAGGAATACGCAAGGCGCGCATATTTACGAAGAAAAGAAAAACTCCAAAAGGATATGGAAGAAAAACAGAATGGCGCAAATATTTAGGAATATTATAAAAGATATAAGAAACTTATATAAAATTATAATCTTTGCATAGAATATAGGATGGTCAAAAAGAAGAAGTTGAAAGACGAATTCAAAGAGTTTCGAAATAATGATAAAACTGCTTACAAAACATTCAAAATACCGCTCAAATCTGTTTTACTCAATCGGGATTTAGTCCAACCTGTAATAAACAATCTGGTTTTTGAAATGAATGACTTAATGATACATTCTTATCAGTTTATTCGGTTGTATGTGTTGAATTACTATTCCAATAAAATTGCTTTGCCTGAAATTGATAATACTTTTATTTTGTATTGCATCAAATCATTAGGGACAAAAAACAATCAAGGTGCTAAATGTAAAAATACTGAATTACTTGATAAGTTGGAAAGATTTTATTTGGAAGAATATCAACCATCGGTAAATCACGAGAAAACCAATTTGAAAAACACTACTTTTTTATTACCTTATTTAGCAACACAACTTCATACTTCATTATCCAACAACGCACAAGAGCATTTCGTTCAGCACTTTTTAAGATTTATTAACAAAACAACAACCGCTATAACTGAGGATAAATCCATTTTATTCAAGTTGAAACATCAACTAATGACTTTGAATAATGAAACAGATGAAATATTTAATGAATGGAAAACAACTCATTTATCTAATATTTTACCAACCAACATTACAAAGTCTGTTTATTATGATGTGAAAGTTAGACCATTTGAATATTTAAAAGGAATGTTGTATATGAACGAAGTGTTGGAAAGTCAAGAAAGTAAATTATTCCAACCCTTACCGCTACGAACCAATATTGTTCCAAAGCATATTATTTTGGATACAGCAAGTTTGGTTAGTTTATTCTGTCCAGCAAATAAAACTGATGGAATCAAAAAGGGTGAATTACATAAAAACCTAAAAGAAAACCAACACGATATTTGGAATGCCTTTTTGAATTTGAACCATAAAATATTTAGAAACCAACATTATCAGTTCCATCATCAAATACAAACTGACGGAGTATCTTGTTGCATGTTGTTTATTAGAAAAGATTTGAAAGATAAGAAATGGGGTAGTCGCGTTCCAAGCATTCCAGAACAAGACTTTTATGGTATTGAAGATTTATCCAAAGAACAATTAGATACATTGAAGGATAGGAATATTGTTGGTTGTGACCCTGGTAAGCATTCGTTGGTGTATATGATGGATAAGAATGGTAAGAAATTACAATATACCGCATCACAACGTAAGATAGAAAGTTATGGAAAAAGAAACCAACGAATATTATTACAAGAAAAGAAACGAAATAAAATTATTGAAAAAGAAACTCATTTATCAGTTCAAAATAGCAAATCAGTTGATTATATAAAGTTCAAAGCATATTTGGTAGAAAAAAATAAACTAAATAAAGAAGTGGGTGAATTTTACAGAAAAGAAACGTGGAGAAAAATGAAATTTAGGCAATATAGTTATGGTAAGAAATCAATAGATACATTCCTGAATAAAATCCAAGAAACATTTGGTTCAAATGTCCTAATTGGTTATGGAAATTGGAGTAGGGATACACAAATGAAACATTTTATGCCTACGATGAATAAGGGATTAAGAAAGCAAATCCATAAAAGATATGATACAATAACAATCAATGAATTCAACACAAGTAAGAAATGTTGTGATTGTTATAATGAAATGAAACATTACAAAGATAAAAAGAATAAGGAAGTATATCGTCTTTTCGTGTGTTCTAACTGCGTGAGTTGCCAAAACAAACAAAACGTATTTAGAACCCGAGATGCGAATTCCGCAGTAAATATAATGAACTTGACTACTTGTTGGATAAAAAATCAAACAAGACCAGAAGAGTTTAGCAGAGCATCGTCTTTCACTTGTTTTGCCGAAGGCAAAGAAACAAGAAAAAGTAAGACCATCGTTGTTAAAGCCGAAGAGAAGCGGTAAGCACAACTATTGATTTTACACTTTTGAGTTTTTATTTTCGCATAATATTATATCGTGCGAACTTAAATCTTCAAAGGTGTAAATAGTATACAAAAAATGATAAAAAAGGGTCAAAAACGAGAAAAGACGGAGCCGTTAATGCCTGAGCCCGTGAAACCGGCGGCGCCTGCACGCAAACTAAAGATTATAAAGGACGCAGTCTTATCGGAGCCCGACGCACACCCAGCCTTAGCGGAGCAGGCCATGTTGGTAGCCGAAAATGACGCAGGAATAAAGGACGCCCCGCGAAAGAATGAGATTTTCGCGGACGTATTGGGCCGATTATCCACATTGATGAATAAGAAGGGGGATAATATAAGGAGCCGCATATATAGCCGAGCACAAGATACAGTGTTGGGTATAACAGAAGACATTACGGATGTAAAACAGTTGGAAGGAAAGCCAAATATAGGTCCAACGATTCTGGCAAAAATGGCGGAATATAATGAGACTGGCACATTACGAGTGTTTGAGCGGGAAAAAGAGAACCCGGAAATGTGGTTAACCGATATTTATGGAATTGGCCCCAAAAAAGCACAGGAGTTGGTGAAGCAGGGAATCAAAACCATAGAACAACTACGCGAACAACAAGACAAACTATTGAACGATATCCAACGAGTTGGATTGAAGTATTATGAAGACATATTAAAGCGAATCCCGCGAAATGAAATCGAGCAGTTTGACAAAGAATTCGCATCGTCGTTTAACGTGGCGACTGATCGGGCCGGTGCGGACGACGGTTCCAAATACGAAATCGTAGGTAGCTACAGACGCGGCGCGAAGACATCGGGAGACATTGATGTTATTATTACATCAAAGAATGCGAATGTATTCGTTGAATTTGTGGATGATTTAAAACGTAAAAATGTGATTATCGAGGTTCTCTCGCGAGGAAAAACAAAATGTCTGGTTATTGCCAAATTGCCGAATGCGGAACATGCGCGCCGGGTTGACTTCATGTATACTTCTCCAGAAGAGTTCCCATTTGCCATATTGTATTTTACCGGAAGTAAGGCATTTAATACTGTTATGCGTGGATATGCGCTACGTCTGGGATTGTCGTTAAACGAACATGGCATGTATACAAAAACAAAGGGTGAAGAAAAAGGCGAAAAAATAGACAAAATATTTGTGGACGAAGAATCAATATTTAGTTCTCTATATTTAAAATATAAATCGCCGGAACAGCGCATTGACGGTCGCGCGGTAGAAACCACCCTACCCATTATACCAGATATGGGTGTAGAGAAAAAAGGCCAAAGTTGCTATAAATCGTGTGATACTGTACCCGGAGGGGAATGCGCAACTGGATGTTCTCCTAGTTGGACGGATAATCGGCTCGTAGGATCGAGAAATTGGTGCACATGTAATGTAGATAAGAAAGACTGTATTGTACCGATTTGCCCGGCGCATAGTGAACCAGAAAAAATATCAGCTGTAAAAGAACCCAAAAATAAATCACCCAGCGCTGCAACTAAACCTGCAAAAACTAGAAAAGTGGCACTGGATAAGGATGGCAATCCCAAAGTGCGCAAACCTCGCACAACCAAAAAGGCATCGCCTAGCAAATCAGCAGTCGAAGCTGTTGCCGCAGCATCCGCCAATAACCCGAAATCGCCTGTTATAGCTGATAAACCAAAATCACCGGTTCCAGTAGCCGCAAAACCCGCCAAACCAGCAAAAACAAGAAAAGTGGCACTGGACGCGGACGGCAATCCCAAAGTGCGCAAACCCCGCAAAACCAAAAAAGTATCGCCAGGCGCGGCAGCTGACAAAACAAAAGTACCAAAACCCCGCAAAACCAAAAAAACAGTCACATTAAATGTCATTGCAACCAAGTTGGAACTAGATGAAACCGGTATTAACGATGAAATGTTAAAAACGAACATATCCAACGAAGCCGAAGTATTACCCGAATTAGTCCCGATATTGCATATGAATAAAGTGGAACCAATTGTTGAACCTGCACAGAAACCGAAGAATACCACTATCAAACGTAAACGTGTAAAATCAGGTGTGGGTCCAGGCATGGGTCCAGACGTTGTCCATAAAGACACAACCAAAAACGATATAAAATTAAACGGTAAAGAAGATAATATGGAGACCAGAATCAATAATGCAAAACAATTAGTCGCTCGATTCCGTGGTGAAGGAATCGACATATTGGATACATTAAATGAATCTCAACTAGTTGAATGGCTCGAAGCCGCTGGAGATGCATATTATAACACAAAAACCGCCATTATGAGCGACAATGAATATGATATTATTAAAGAATACATGGAAGTCAAATACCCCACGAACGAAGTGTTGAACAATATTGGGGCTAATGTGACAAAAAATAAAGTAGAGTTGCCATACAAGATGGCGTCGATGGACAAAATTAAACCGGATACAAACGCGCTGGTAACGTGGACACAGAAATACAAAGGACCCTATGTTTTATCATGCAAATTGGACGGAGTAAGCGGGCTATACACAACCGAAGGTGGCGTGCCAAAATTATATACACGCGGAAATGGCACTATCGGTCAGGATGTAAGTCATTTGTTGTCGGTGCTCAAATTGCCCCTCGAAAAGAATAGTGTTGTTCGCGGTGAATTGATCATGCCGCGCGTCGTCTTCGAAGAAAAGTATAAATCCAGATTCGCGAATCCCCGAAATTTAGTGTCCGGTATTGTAAATAGTAAAACAATCGACGATAAAACGAGCGATCTGCATTTTGTTGCATATGAAGTGATTCGTCCATCGCTACGCCCGAGTGAGCAATTGCAAACGTTGATTGACCTCGGCCACGAGGTAGTGCAACATAAATCCGTAGATGCACTGACAAACGAAAAATTATCCGAATTATTAATGGACTGGAGAACAAATTACGAATACGAAATCGACGGGGTTATTGTTACAGATGATAAGATTTATTTGCGCAAAGAGGGTAATCCTGACCATGCATTCGCATTTAAAATGGTGATATCTGATCAGGTCGCGGAAGCCAAAGTGGTCGATGTAATATGGACGCCCAGTAAAAGCGGATATTTGAAGCCGCGTGTTCGTATTGAACCCGTCCGTCTCGGCGGAGTTACAATCGAATATGCAACCGGATTCAACGGCAAATTTATAGAAAGCAATAAAATCGGCGTGGGCGCGGTAATACAAATAATTCGTAGTGGGGACGTTATTCCTTATATCAAATCGGTGACAGTGCAAGCAGAAATGGCGAAAATGCCGACTGTGCCATATCATTGGACGGAAACAAATGTGGACATTGTGTTGGATAATATGGAAGACGATGAAACCGTTCAGGCAAAGAATATCACCGATTTTTTCACAGGTCTAGAAGTGGACGGACTCGGTGGTGGTAATGTGAAAAAAATAATGAATGCGGGTTACACGACGGTTCCTGCGATTTTGAAAATGACGAAGGACGATTATGCAAAAGTGGAAGGGTTCAAAACGAAAATGGTAAATAAAATATATGATGGAATCCAGGCCCAGTTGGAAAAGGCGTCGCTTGTAACAATTATGGCCTCGTCAAATAAGTTTGGGCGCGGAATTGGTATGCGAAAGATACAGCCGATTATGACTGCCTATCCCAAAATATTGACCAGCCCGGAAACGGTTGACCGCAAAATCGAGATGTTACAAACGATTGACGGTATTGGAAAAGAGAATGCGAAAAGTTTTGCGACCAATATTCCTGTGTTTTTGGAATTTATGAAAGAATGTGAGCTAATGCATAAAATCGCGGATTCTACAGTTGCGCCGATCCAGTCCGTGGATAAGGTTCCTGCCCCAACAGCAGCAGCAGCAGTCGTTTATGACGAAACACACCCATTATATGGGAAACACGTGGTCATGACGAAGGTTCGCGATGCAGAAATCATCGACTATTTGAAAAAGATTGGCGGGGTGTTAGATGATAATATGAGCAAAAAGACGTTTGCACTTATTGTAAAGTCGCTGGACGATGTATCAAACAAAACCAAAAAGGCAGTTGCCGAAAACATACCAATTATGACACCGGAAATGTTCAAGAAAGAATACATGAACGCTTAATAATACACATTTTATAAACATTTTTCGAATAAAAATGTTTATGAACTAGTCATCCATAATGACAATCACGCGACAATTTACACATATTTTGTGTAATATTCCGGCAATTTATCGATGTTGATATGTACATGTGCTTGCACTTCTGTTGACGGCGGAACAATGTACTGTTTGAATATGTTACGAGATAGTTGGTGTTCGGGTGTTTGATTGTGTACCGTACGTGCAATCATTTTATACAATTTGAAATTGGGATAACGTTCGTCACCGTTTTGTTTATATAGAATGTTTTTCTTATTGTCATCCAAACACCAATCGTGTATTAATTGTTGCAAATCATCGTAACATTTGGGGGTATCGTCGTCGTCGATTACAAAATCATACAGCGAACACCCTAATCTACACAAATCGAAGCTATAATTGGGGTCTAATCGAGGTTTGCTTACATCCATATACGGTTCACAGTTATACTGTGTTGATGCATCACCCAACGGCGCAAAACTATCGCTGCATAATCGACGACCGTTATAGTTATAAATGGCCCTACCAAAATCGATTAGTTTGAATATTTTGCCATACGTAGGTACCTTGTATATTTTACGCTTATGTGTGTAATATAAGAATGACTCAGTCGTGTTGACATACATGATGTTATTCGTATGCAAATCATTATGTGTAAATTGGAAAGCGCTTTGATAGCATAAGAGTGTCATTACAATTTGCATGAGGGCGGAGGTGGCTTCTTCTTTGCTGAGCGAGTGCTTACTGAATAGTGAATCTAACGTGCCATCGCATTTTTGTAGTGCGATACAGTGCACAGGGAAGTTCTTTATGTAGGCGTAACATGCTTCGGGGTCGGTATACGATTCGTCATCATCGCTTTCATCGTCGAATTCGCTATCATGATCATCCTCGTCTGTATCCCAAACACTTTCTTCACTGCTGCTATTATGGTCACAATCGCTCGACTCGCTGCCAGAGCATGTTGCAGTTGTTTGACTACTATTTGAATCATCCGATGACCCCGACGTATTTCGCGAGCTATGTTTACTTTCTACAGTCGGGTTTGTGTATACTAATTCTGTGTCCTGGTTGGTATCGGCCTCTTGCATAGTCAACTGCGATACATCATCATGAATAAGAGATATAAAATCCTCAATTATAACGGCAGATATGTTACGTTTAGGCGTTTCTAGTACTTGAAGCCGAGGTTTATTGCCATGCGACCCATAATTAAAATACCCATCATTATCCACATGCGACGTTTTAAACAATATTTTGTTGTTTTTATTGAAAAAAGCGGAACATTGCAAATAATCATAATCATCCGTAATATCCATTTTATATTGTTCCTGAATCCCCGTGAACGACCCGTAAAAATCGACACCGTGCACGAAATTATGGTTATTCAGGAGCTGGCTGGACAAATAACTAAAGAAACCATCCACATACGCCATGTTGTTATAATCCTGGATTTTCATATGTACGTTTTCATTTGTCAATGATGGCAAATTGCCGATCGGTTGTTTACATGATTCATATTTACCCACCATGTATCGAATCGGGTCTAATAACGGCGAATACTTAATAAATACTGGACGGGAAACGACGTCTTTCGTGTTTAATCCAACAACTGTATTCATATCAACCAAATGATGTGCATGGTTTAATGATATGCGATTATAATTGGACTCATCTAATGTAAACCACAAATCGTAAATTGGATTATAGTTTTGCACGGATTCAATGTGAAATGGCGAATAATTGGCTTCAATATCTTCGGCAGAAGTAACATCCCCTGTCTTATCTAAAATACTCATTTGAACCGTTTTGTGTTTCGCGTAATGGATTGTGAATTTAGGAATTTCATTTATGGTAGATGTCATGATTGTGGTCGAATCTGTATAAGTGGTGAGTACATATTTTTCACATATTCTAAACTAATGGAAATTGATTGTGTATGATTTATGGCGGCGAGCACGTTTATCCTAAAAATTCATTTTATATCTACTAATGTATACATAAAATACTATGACATTGGAACTAAAAAAATTCAGTATGCGCGAGATTACGTTTAAACCCGATGAAAATAAAGGCCCCGTGGTGGTGTTGATTGGGCGACGTGATACAGGTAAGTCATTTTTAGTGAGAGACTTATTATTTTATCACCAGGATATCCCAATTGGCACGGTTATTTCCGGGACAGAAGCAGGCAATGGATTTTATGCTTCTCATGTACCTAAACTATTTATTCACGAAGAATACAACACGGTTCTCATTGAGAATGTGTTGCGCCGACAAAAAACTGTGTTAAAGCAGGTAAATAAGGAAATTGAAACCTATAAGCGCACAACAATCGACCCGAGAGCATTTGTTATTTTGGATGATTGTTTATATGATGCATCATGGACTCGCGATAAAATGATGAGACTTTTATTTATGAATGGTCGTCATTGGAAAATCATGCTTATTATTACCATGCAATATCCGTTAGGTATCCCCCCGAATCTGCGTACAAACATTGATTATGTGTTTATATTACGAGAACCGTATTTGACCAACCGCAAACGTATATGGGAAAATTATGCGAGTATGTTTCCCACATTGGAATCATTTTGTGCGGTTATGGATCAGTGCACCGAGAACTTCGAATGTTTGGTCATTAATAACAATGCGAAATCGAACAAACTGAATGACCAGATATTTTGGTACAAGGCCGAAAATCATCCAAATTTCCGGTTGGGGTCCAAGGAATTTTGGGAAATATCTAAAAATATGGGGTCAGATGACGAAGATGAGGCATATGACCCAAGTAAATCCAAAAAGAAAAGCGCGCAAACCATTAATGTGAAGAAATCAAAATGGTAAACGGACATCAATCACTGTCATAGTCTGTATTAGAACCGGATGTTGCGATTTCCATATGTATAGCCAAATCATCCTCATGAACCGATTCCTCTTCTGTACTCGATTCATGGACAATGTCACTAACATCGTCACTGTCACCGTCTTCATTTGCATCGCGTAACATACTTAACGTTTCTGCATCGTCATCATCGTCATCGTCATGATTGTTCGCAATATGCGGGTTGATATTGCCGCCGTCATCATCATCGTCGTCATTGATATTATTGTTCTCATCGTCATCGTCGTCATCGTCATCGTCAATATGCGGAATCAACGTACTATGCGGTAACAATGGATAAAATGACATGCCAGAATCCTTTTCTTCTTCTAGATTATCTTCAATAATGGTGGTATGACAAGTATCATAATTCTTCGAAAACTGCAGTGTTACATATTGTGTATATCGCATATCGTATACATATTCCAGTGGTAGAAATTTTGTTTTTTTAAATCCCATTTTTATGAATTTGCGGCCAAATGTAGGTGATATTTTATGAAACCTCGACAGTTGATATGTCAAATTATTCATTGCGCTGCCCTTTTCGGTAATGTCCAATGCATATGTAGAAGTGTAAAATAAATACAAATACGGTGTCATCGCGCGAAATAATACGTCATTTGGAAAATCCGGGTCTATGTATATTTTTTTGGTGGTACTAATGCAATGGTCGTTATACTGGCGAATCATGGTGTTTATATCCCGCCGCCGAATAGTCGTGTTATTCGTCTTTATCATCGAACCAATATGCATTTTTCGAATGAGCGCCTCGTTATTATCTCGAAATAGTTTCAAATGAAAATTATACAGGAAATATTGATGAAAAACGGTCGGCAACGTAAACATGCGGTGTTTCATGAAGAAATAAATCGTGTACAAATGAGATTTGTCGAACACCAAATTATTGTATGGATTCTTAATTGGCAATGGCTCTGCGTAAATATACGGTGAATGGGTTAATGCAGTTTCAACAATATTTGTCAGGTCGCTTTTTGTAAACAAGTATTTTTTCCCAGCATGCAATAATGGCAACACAAAATATTGGCCGGGTTCGATCGGGTTCAACAATAAATCGTGTTTGATCGCATATGTTGCTCGATTCCACTTCCATCTATATGCGAATTTACATAGGGCTTGATAGTGTCGCTGAGCATCGCAAAATTTGTTGATGAATTCGGCTTTATAATCGGTGCTGTAAAACGGATTGTTAAACGTATTTTTAATATATGCATACTTCGTGCTTACATAATTCGCGCGTGCATGAACGTAAATCGATATAAATATGGAATATAATACATAAATAATATCACCACACCGATTGGCCCCTCGAGGCAGATTGGCGGTAAAATATTGAGCACTTGTAATATAGTCAAATGTTAAGAATTCGACCGGTTGTTCATCGGTAAGAATATATTTCCTGTATATTATATCGCAAAAAGTTGTCATATGATGTATTACATTAAATACATCATAATATTTATATTGTTATTGGTTTATTTTGTATTGTTGACTTCAATTGTTTAATCGACACTCTCGAGTGTGTCCACCAAATTGCTGTTCTGTTCCAGCAACAACTCGTTGCGTAGTTTGGTAGATTCGGCATCGGCCACATCACGCTCTTCGAAGTTCACCGTCTCCTTTACGCCCACCAAATTTCCATCGGCATCCATTGTTTGTGTGAGCACGTTCCCGCTCGCCTTCGCCTTCTCAATATTCTCCATAATCGCCTTCTTCTTTGTTTCGCGCACGCGCTCTTCGAACTCCTTCTTCGCCATCTCCTCGTTCTTCATCTTCTCCTTATGCAATGCGTTCAACTCCTCTTCCATGTGTTCTACGCGACCCGTCTTATACGCGTCCGGGTCCCATGGGATCCAAACGCCCACCGGACCTACGAAAATATCGTGGTTGGGGTCATGTTCGCGCAACTTCTTGCACTTCTGTTCGGCCTCTTCCTGAGACGCAAATACACCGCGCACCTTGAGACCGCGCACCGATGTTTGGAAAGAATGCTCTCGGTTGAACTTCTCGTTCAACGCGTCTTCTTGCTTGTCCATGAAATTCTTGTAATCGTCTTCAATGCCACTTTTCTTTAGCTTTGATGACTCCTCCTTTACGAAATCGTTGAAATCCGCGATAAGTGTGTCCACATTCATGTTGTGTTTGTATGCAACGAAATGGATGAACTCGAAGTATCGCTCCATGGATTTAGAAAATTCCCAGTTCTTGATGAATTGGTCGAATAAATACACTTCGCGCTTCTTCAATATTTTTTCGGGGGAGACAAACGACAGGCATGCAAATTTCTGTCCTGCGACGGGGGCATCTTCATCGCACAAATCTACATATTTAGGATTCGTAGATCCATTTGCCAGTGTTTTCTTCTCGAATGACGACATTATATCTTGTATTCCAACATTATATTTAAGTGTTTTCT
>Ga0209353_10000934_pt1 | contig 17065 bp, 24 predicted proteins | sample LauGreSpBDMM15SD_2_FD_187561 | JGI IMG/M metagenome (GOLD analysis project Ga0209353, IMG submission 187561) | Freshwater lake microbial communities from Lake Michigan, USA - Sp13.BD.MM15.SD (SPAdes) (version 2) | ecosystem: Environmental > Aquatic > Freshwater > Lake | place: Lake Michigan...
TCGAGCGACAGGTACGGCTCGCCGCCCCCTCCGAGGATGTCTTCTGCACTCACGATATTTGCCATCATTGAACTCCCTGTGTAGATGTTGGCTTGCGGCGTGTGCCGCGTGGTGGATAGTACGCTTCGGCGTCCCCGACTGTCTATACCAGTTTGTCAATTGGACTTGACACGGGGATATTTATGCCTTATCTTTTGGACATGGCAACCGCCACCACCACACAGGAGATCGAAATGACCACCACGCAAAAAGCCCCGACCACCATCTTCGCGATGGATGACCTAGACGTGAAAGCACTCTGTCGTCTTGGCAGCGATGCCGTCGGGATCCACGGATACTGCACCATCAACTTCTCAAACTGCCATGAGATCCGGTTCGATGTCTACTGCCAGATCGATGGCGAGGAGGTCTACGTCGGACGCAACCTCAAAAATAAAGCAGCAATCGCGCTAATCAACTCTACCAACACCGCCATCCACAATGGCGAGGAGGTCTAACATGAGCGCAGCCCACCACCTCCAATGCGCTCGCTGGGACATGTCAGCCATGATCGATCAGATGCACGAGTTCTCCGAGTGCGGCGAAGACTCTGCCTGCGAATTGCTGCACGACATCCAGCGCAACATCTCCAACGCGCTCGACGCACTCGGCGAGCCTCTCTGCCGGACACCGTTCTCGTTCTCGAATGAATATCGACCAGAGGGCTGGATTGAGCCTCTGCATCCTGACGACTGGTACACGGGAATGCCATCGTGAGCGCGACCCTAATCTACGTGTCCTCGACCATCGATCCTGTCGTGCAGTTGTGGGCGACAGATCGTGGCGGCTATGTCGTCGTTGAGCGTGATCGGCGACATGAGTTCGACTACCTGCCGGAAGCGCGTGCGTATGCCGTGGTGCAGACGCGAGCAATCAAACCAGACAGGAGAGCAGTATGAGAACCATCATCGAGGCTAACCTCTACAAAGCAGCTGACGCGCTGCTCGACGCCGAGTATCTGGTGCAGGAGAAACGCCGGCAGCGGGATGATCTGATCCGCAAGGCAGCACCCGGCATGACGCTCCAGGCGATCGGCGACACGGTTGGTCTGACGCGCGCTGCGATCGGCCTGATCGTGAAGGTGGGCGCGCCGCCGTCCACCACCACGGGGACAGGCGACGCGCCCGCGGAGTGACGATAGCAGTCGGGCGGCGGGTAATCTGTATGCAGGCGCCTCACCCTCCCTCTAGGCGACTCGCACCCGGCAGGATTCGCGTCCTGCCGGGTGTTCGCAGTTTGTGTATGATCGTCGAACACCACCACCAGGGGAGAACACCATGAGCAACCGTAGGCGCAAGCGAACAGGTCAGAACAAGATCGCGGCAAACCTGAAGGTGCGCCTTGACCGTGGCGCCGCGAAGCTCGCTGCGAAGATCCAGCGCCGCGCTGCGAAGGCGGCGGCGTAGTGCCGCGCGTCGTGTCGCCGGCCCGTCAGATCATGATCGACCGTGGCATCGACCCGGACGAGATGGCTAGCCTAGTGGGTTGTGGTCGAGACAAACTATCGCGCTACATGACGGGCGAGCGACACATCACGGCAGGCGCTCGCCATCGCGTGATCGCGCGCTTCGGACCGTCGATCCAGATTCTCATCAACGCGATCGACCAGGCTCGCGTTGACATGGAGGATCGTAACCCGTGGGATCGTGAGCTCGGGCGCCGCCGGCGACGGATGGACGACGTGCGCGCCGAGGCAAAAGACCCGCCGCTTGTCAGCGTCCACGTCTTCGACGATGGTACAGACGATTGTATGTACACGATCTCGGAGTGGCGCGCACGCTTCGGCGCACCCGGCTCGCACGCAGATGTTCACGGGCGCCAGTTCGGCGCGTACGCGACCGAGGATTAGCGTCTTGGCTATTGACAATCAGATGATGCTCGGTGACGACGCCAATGTCGCGTCTACCCAAATCTTCGATCAGTCTGGTTACAACGTGACCGCTATCAGTCCTCAAGACGCCAACAAGATCGTGATCGCAAACCATTATCTACACCGGCGCCCGAGCAATTCGTACGCTTTCGGATTACTATCTGATACTGGTCGCATAGATGGTGTCGTCGTATTTGGCATACCAGCCTCAAGACACGTTCAGATATCTGCCTGTCCAACCGAACCATCACTCGTCATCGAGTTGTGCCGTCTATGGGTTAGGGATGAGCTTGGCAAGAATGCGGAATCTTACCTCGTATCACGCGCGCTCAAATCACTCCCGCCGCTAGTCGTAATCTCTTACGCCGATACTGCTCATGGCCATGTCGGCACGATCTATCGCGCACTCGGGTTCGATTACGCAGGATGGACGGATATGGATCGCCGCAGCGCGCGCGTTGACTACGCGATGCCCGAGAACAAGCACTCGCGAGACGCATTCCGCAACGGCAACGGATCGCCACGCTGGAGTCATAAGCAAGAGCGATCTACAAAAGCAAGGTATTGGACTGTGACGGGAAACAAGAGGGAGCGACATGCTCTCCGCAAGATGGTCAATTGGGCGTCAATCAGTTGGAAAGATTATCCAGTCCCCACGAAACACACCTATTGCAAAATAGATCCTGTCGGCGTCCACGCGACCGAGGTTTAGATAGCTGCTAGCAGTTTGTCAATTGGACTTGACGCGGCGGGCGATATGTCGTATCTTTACGACATGGCAACGGCCACCACCACACAGGAGAACAAATCATGATCCTATCCTTCCATCCCAACAAAGAGGGCGACACTTACGTCGCCTCTGACAATCGCTACCACGTCAAGAACAGTCCCGCCGGTTGGCGCCTCCACAACGTGGAGACTGGCGCGTGGTGGCATCTGTGTCGCTACGAACGTGAAGCCCTGGACATCGCCACAGAGCGCATCCGTCGCATCCATAACGACAGCCGTCAGGTCGCCACTCGTGATCGCCGAATCGATAGGTACCGCACCGCACGCGCGGCTTACATTGCTACCCCATACGGTTCGTACGGGTCGCGAAAAAGAATCGCATTCGAGATCGTTCTGCAAGAGCTCGCTGGTAGCATCCGAGTCTTACGCAGCCTAGAGCAGATCGATCATGCCACCATTGACGCGCAAGATGCTGTGGAGTTTCATGCGCCGACAGTACCGGCGTAACCGATCGCTGCGCCCCACCCTTCGGGGTGGGGCGCTTTTTTATTGGTCGCACAAGTCTGCGACTTGCGCCCGTAAGGCGCGCTTACTTTGCAGATATGCGCGAGTCGCCGCAGGTTAGACGCAGTTCACGCTGGACGTGTAGAGCGCGCCTAGTCGAGCCAGATGACGTACTCCGCCGTGACGCGCCCAGCGCGCGGGTCGACGAAGTGAAGGCGCTGCGATGGCTTGCCCTTCGCGCTGACAAACTCGCGTGCGTATTCGCTGCCTGATTCGGTCGAGCCGGTCATGAAGACGCGGCCACCGTTCGGGATCTGAAATTGGCTGACGTGGTGATAGTGGCCGAGATAACAATCCTGCCACGCTTCCAGCACGCCCGAGCTCCACGCGGTCGCCTTGCGGATGATCCCAAAGGCCGGGGTGTTCCCGCCGAATGACTTGATCTGATCGCCGTGGACCAGCAAGAATCGGTACGCGCCGATCTCGCCGATGGCGTACCAGTTGTCTGGTGCTTGCCACGCTAGGCGCGGGTCGATCAGGCGCTCGCGGACGATTCTGCCGACGACGCGATCCCAGTTGTCTGGCGTTTCGCCCTTCTGCCCGATCCGTCCGTGGTTGCCGCGTACTTCGTGGACGACGACGCGATCGAAGTTCTCCAGCAAGGTCAGCAGCACGGACTCGATCAGGGTTGCAGCTGCGAAGACTTGCATCGTGGCCGAGCTGTCGACCTCGAATGGTTGCATCTTGAAGATGGTTACGTTCTCGATCAGGTCGCCGCCGAGCATGACGTGGATCTCGTCGACGGGGTGCGCGGCGCGTTGGATCTCGGTGAGCCGTAGCACTTTTGCTACAGCCGTCATTACGCGACGCCGGCAGACCTCGGTGTCGTAGGATTCGGTCTGCTTCCCAATCTGCCAATCCGTCAGGTGGAGCAGGGCGACCTCGCCGCCTGGACGCTTGCTACGTTTCGGCGCCTTGACTGCCTTGCCGCGACCGGCGATGCTTGCCGATTGGAGCGCGGCACGCTCGACAGCTGCGACCAGATCCGCACTCTTGCCTTTGGCGCGTGCGAGTTGGCGCTGCAAATGCGCGCATGTCTGCGCTAGTTCGTCGCACCGGACTTCGAGGGCGACCTCTTTGCCTAGACCCGACACGGGCACGATCCGTTCCGGTGATTCGCAACCTGCTTGCCGGTCCGCGCTACCGGATACCCGCGATTCGATAGGACGCGTGCGATCGCGACGTGCGTCATGGTCGAGTCGTCGAGCGCCAGCTGTAGTTCTCTGGCGTCCTCGATCGGTAGATCGTCAATCACGTCGGCGACAACGCAGGTGTGGTGCCGCTGTTTCGATGCGCCACGAATCTCGTCTAGCAAACTCATACCGTTACCCTCCCGGTGTGTCGTCCGTTATTGTACCCGGATCGCCGCGCGGATCACGGCTAGGCTGCGCGTGCGGATCGCGACACAGCCGCCGTTGGCTTGGCTGGCGCCGAGGTCGTCATCGTACGAGGTGTTGCCTTCGACGGTCACGACCGAGTTCTTGCCCGGTCGCCACGTCTTACCGCCAGCCTTGACGACTTGACCAGGCTTGCCGAGGGCGATGCCGATATGGTCGACCTCGGTGCCGTTCGAGCCGCCGAAGTCAAATAGGAGCGCGGTGCCTTTGACGATCGTCGTCTTGGATTGGGAAGCCAAGCCGTACGCGCCACGCTCGGCGACTGCGCGGATCTCGGGCGTGTAGAGCGCGTTGTATTTGCCTTCACGCAGCCCGTACTTCGCGGCTGCCGAGCCTTCGCAGAGGAAGGCGGCGAACATCGCATACGCGCACCACGCATATCCCATCTGGTAATAGTAGGCGGCGAGCTTCAGATCCTTACCGAGCAGGGATAGTTGGGGCACGATGTTCGACCCGGCAGGCTTCTCCGACCAGCGCGCGTTGTACCAGCCAACCATTCGGTCAGCGGCACGCTCGCCCAGAGTGACGGATGGCAGCGGCTTGCGCTTACGCGCCGCGACACGGGCGCGCATCGCAAGCGTCGGCGGCGTCTTGCCACTCATGTACGCCTGTAAGGTGGCGTCGTACGTCCCTGCCGTGTCTGCGTAGCCCAGCAGGTACTTAGCCCGCTTCGCTGCGTTCGCCGTCACAGGCCCGTAAATGCCGTCTACGGCGGTCTTAGCAAGCACGCCAAACTTGACGAGGTGCTGCTGCGCTAAGGCGACGCCGACGCCCTCGGTCAGCGGCGAGGTCAGCCGGAGGATCTTCACGACCTGGCGGGATCGCGTACGACGTAGCCAGCAGCGGCAACGAGGATCGTGATGATGGCGCCCTGGACGACGGTCGGGATCTCGACGCCAGCGAGACTGGCTATCCAGCAGATAATGGTTGTAAGGGCTGCCGCCAGAGCAGCTGCCGTAACTTTAGGCGAGATATGCAAGATGTTCCCCTTAGAGCAGATTGGTGACTACGGCACTAATCATACCGGTCAGCGCCGCGATGCCCGCAATATACGCCAGCGTGACCGTTCGCGTCATCACGCGCTGATCCTCCCGCGCATCGACCTCGGCGCTGTGAACCTCTAGCGTACGCAGCCTACCGTTCAAGTCTGCGCGGTACTGGACGACCTCGATGCGGAGGGATTCCATCGCCCGATACAATCGCTCAACTTCGGCATCAGACATGACCTTAGTGTAATGGACTTCGTGGCAAGGTTCACCTGCTGGCAGCTGGCGATGTAGCGACGGCTGCCGCGTGGAATGTGTTGACGAATGATGTGATTGATCACGAGACACGCATCATTCAAGGCGCGAACCTAATCAGCCACACACCACTAGTCGCCGCATCTACCCTATCCTTTACCAACGTATTCAGCTCAACCTACGCCAACTATCGAGTCGTCTACAACTATCTGCCAACAGCAGCAGGCGGAACAACACTACGATTCCGCGACTCTGGTGGTCAAGTATCAACCGCGCTCTACGCATATGCTTTGCAGACCATCGATAGTGCATTGGGAACGAGCGCTAACTCATTCGGCAGAACGCAAACAAGCATTCCATTGCCCACCGGAACTATCCAATTATCAGCCGCAATAGACATCATCGGACCCAACCTCGCAACAGCAACAACCCTGTTGTTCAATTACACGAACGCTGTAGCAAACGCGACAACAGGCGCCGGAGCATACAACGCCAACACCGTGTTCACCGGATTCGACATCATCCCCGCATCCGGCAACGCAACCGGAAGCGTATCCATCTACGGATACCGCATCGTCTAACCACCCGTCACGCTAGGGGAGTTTTGGGATTCGTGTCGAGTCGCAAGCAACCCGGCGGGGGACGCTAGGTTAGGTTACCGCGGTGACGGTCAGATGGCGGTTACCCCAACGGGAAGTATTTCCGTTGCCCGAGTATTGCAACTTGAAAGTATTTGTTCCCGGCGTAAGTCCGGTTACTAGGAACGTGCCGGAACAAGTGACCGTAACATTGCCGGATGAAAAGTAGAAAGCAGCGTTGCCATAGGTAGTCGCAAAAGTTGCAGCGCTGATAGTTGTGGCACCGCTAATTGCCACCGACATCAATGTGGACTGGGTAGCAACATTGTTTAGCGTACGCGCAGTCATAGTCAAAATGACGGATGTTCCTGTGACCATCGTGACCGTAGGACCAGCGGTGGTCAAATCTTGGTAACCGGAAGCACCAATAATATCCTGCTCTGAAGCAATCAGCCCACCAATCGGCGTAACGCATACCCAGTTTGTTCCGTTATAGACGGTATCAACACCAGTGATCGTCGCCCCGGTTCCCGAAGGAACGGTTGGAGCCGTCAGGTAGACGTGCATTCCCTCGGTTGGCGATGTAATCGCTGCGTCCCGAGCAGCCTCGGTTGTGAACACTCCCTGAACAAACGGAGCAAACTGAAGAATGTCGTTCGTCAACACATTCCACGCGGCAGCCGTCGCTACATCGCCAGCTGCCACAGTTCCCGGAGTTACATACGCCATGAGTCTATTCTACCTGCCTCTAGAGTCCGAATGTCGACGTCTCAATAATACTAAACGGGTACTGCGCCGCGACTGCCGTGCCACTCGTCACGGTACCACCCGCCCAGACCATCGCAGCCGTGTCCGTCGACGCCAGCGAGAACGTGACCTTGTGCGACATTGGTCGGATGTCGTTGCGGATGCCGATGATCTGCACGTTCTTCGAGATCCGCGCTCCGATCCGGTTGGGCTGGTACTCCAGGAGGATGATGTCGGCGATCTCCAGCGCCAGCACCTTCGTCTGGTCAGCGGTGCCTAGTCCGGCGAGCTCGACGCCCATCGTGTCGAACCGCAGGTCTGGCTCGTCATACTTCGCGACTAGGTACTGCGCGAGCGCGAGAGCGTTCGGATCAAGGTCGATCAGCAGCCCGTTATAGTCGAGCGATGTGATGCCATACTCGTTTTGCGAAGCGGTCGATGCTGCCGTCTGGATCGCGGTGCCACCGAGCCGCGCGATGCTCACGCGGTTATACAAGAGCTCGGTGCCGTACGACACGGTTATATCTGTGTAAGGGATCGTGGTGCCGCCAGCGTCCGAGAACGTGACGGTTCCGATCGTCGCGCCGGCGTTGCGATTCTTGAAGGTGACAGCGTTTGCCTTCGACATGAACAACTGACCAGGCTCACTCGCTTCGACCAGCTGCAAGTAGCCCAGCACCTCGGTACCCGCATCCACCACGTCGGCGAGTAGCGTCGCCGCGCCCGTGTCGATGTTGCGTAGTGTCGTCGGCCAGTCGACCTCGGTGCGGTTCAGGATCGCCGCGATACGCGCGCCCGAAGTCTGACTGGTCGCCGTGTGCGCGGATAGTTGTTGACCGCCAAACGTGATGAATCCATCAGCAGCGACCGCGCCCGCCGTCGACTCGCCCGAGATGTTGTAATCCAATCCCCAGTCCTCGATGATGCCGGTGAATTGGACGGCAGTCGACGCGGCGATGATCGTCGAGATCTTCAGGTTCCGCCGCGGCTTGATATCCGGGTAGTAGGGCGACGCTTCGTAGAACGGATCGAACGCCCTGTCCTGATTGTTGAACGTGATATTGGCGACGCCGGTCTGGTACCGATCCAACTCGCGCGACCTACCGCGCGTGATCGACACCGAACGCACCCGATCCGTGACGTCATAGTCCAACGTGCCGCCGAAACGGTATTCGGTGTTGTCGAAGATGCTCTGCGGATTCGCATCCTTCGCCGCCTGCGTAGTCGTCGCCGTCCCGCTACCCCACAGAAAGAATGGACCACCCTGGCTCGACGTGTCAAACCCGATCTGGACTAGCAGGCTCGGAGTCGCCACCTAGTTCTTCCTTAGACTGCGCGTCTGCGTGCCACCATTCGTCGAGACACCAGCCGACGTCGCCTGGATCTGCGGACCAGCGAACACCTGCCCGTTACGCTTCTCAAACTTCTTTATGCTTTCGACGATCGTACGACCGAGCTCGTCAGGGTTCGTGCCGAGTCCGGCGTTGACGACGATGTTGTACGTTGCCCCTCCGCCGCCACCGCCAACAGCCTGACGCAGAATGTTCATAGCCTCACTCGACCCCAACGGAATCACCGCCTCGCGACCAGCCTCACCAGCCGTAAAGACCTGACGCTTTAGGATGCCGCCAGCAGCCATCGCAACAGGTGGCTTGGGATGCTTCTCGTCCCACTTCTTCATGATGTCGTCTATCTCGCCCTGCTCTTCTTTCGTGATGCCATTCTTCTTACGCGCATCACGGGCAATCTTCAAGCGAGCAGCACGATCATCTTTCCATTGATTGAGTGCAGCAGTACGCGCAGCATCCATCGCCGGAGTAGGCTTGTCAGCCGTGATCGGAAGGTTGCCCTTACCGTACCGATCGATCACGTTCTGAATATCATTAGCCGCAGCCTTGATCGATTCCAACTCTCGACCAAAAGCGCCAGCAAACGCGATCCCCAGTTCTGCTCCCTTGTCGGCCCCGATGATTCCGTCAAGATCCCTCGCAAACTTCGTCGCGTCAATCGTCCCCTGATTGAACCTTTCAACAAGATCTTCAATAAGCCGCTGATTCGTAGACTGCGCTAGGGCGACCCGATCTTCGGCCGCAGTCGCGTCAACCTCCAACTCAAAATCAGCAAGATCCTGCTTGGCCTGCGCGAGTTCCTCGTCGGTGGCGGCAGAATCCCTTACTAGCGTCAAACGCGCACGCTCGCGCGTAGTCGCTTCAGCCTTCTGCTGCGCGCGAATAGCCGCAGCCTTCTTGGCATCAGGCGAGGACGTACCCGTGATCGTTCCCAGCAAACCGCCCAGCGAAGATCCCAACCCCGCAAGTCCCTGACGCGCAGCGTTCACGGCATCGCGTACGGTCTTTGTGATGATACCGATAAAGACTGGACGGTTCTGTTTGAGTTTGATACCTAAAGCTTCGGTAAGTTTATCGGCGGCAGCACTACCAACTGGACCAAATTGCGGAGTCAAGACAACCCCAAGACTCTTTATAAATACGCTCACGGGATTGTCCGTCAATGAGCGATTGAACTCCTCGCGCATCCCATCAAAAATAGCCAGCACGAAGCGCTTGCCAAGATCGAATGCTGGCTTATTTATCAACAGAGAAACAAGCAAGTCATTGATAAACTCATCGCCAGACTCGCCAGCCTGCTCTTTGCCGCCACCAAAGATCCCCTTCACGATCTTCTTACCGAGCGACTTGCCGAGGGTGTCTGCCTTCTTGTCAAGAGTCTTTTTGATTCCCTCAAAAAAGGTGTTCAGCTGATCTTCGCCGGAATCCGTGATCGTCACCTTCAGGCGGTTGCCAGGGTTGTCCTCGAACGTGACCTTAGTCTTTTGCCACCAGTCCGAAATAGTTTGGATCCCGCTCCAAGCAAAATCACGAAACTTGCCAATGACAAAATCAATCTTCGCGGTGAGGGTCGGTGCGTTGGCGAATCCGCGAACAAAGTTGAGCAGCGCAGTAGCCGCCCGTGAAAGCGTCGGGATGAACGTCGCCACCAGATCCGCTGCCGTATTGCGGAAAGTCTCCTTCAAAATGTTTAGCTGCCCCGGTAGCGTTTGACCCGCAGCCTTCGCACTCCCGCCAAACTGTGTTTCCAGTTCCTTCAGGATCATCTTCTGCGCGCCCATCACGTCGCCAGATTCGACCAGAGACTTGATCGTATCTTTCTGCGATGCCGTAAACTGCACGCCGGCCTTCGACAGTGCGCCGACGCCCTTGATTGGATCGTTGAGCGCCTTGCCAACGAGGATCGCTGACGAGCTCATATCCTTGCCCATCGCCACGGACAGGTTCGTCATCGCGAGCGTAGCCTGGTCGAAGATCTTGTTTCCGGCGCCAGTCTCGTTGCGGATTTTGGTGAACGTCAACAATAAGTTTTGGCCGGATTGGATCGCCTCGTCATCGATGCCGGACAACTTCATCAGGCTCTCAGACATCGTGGTGATCTGCTTACTCGTCACCTTCGCCGCGCCACCCGTCGACTTCAACACGGCACCCGTCTGCGCCATTACCTTCTGTGCGCCCATAAACTCGTCAATGCCTATCTTGAGCGTGGCAACAAGTCCACCGAGGGCAGCCGCTCCGCCGACGATGGCAGCCATCTTGCCAAACTTGCGGAGACCGCTAGTGCCCTGCGAGAGTCCGCGCGTCAAGCCGGATGTATCGACGCCAATCGGAACGATGATAGCCATAGGTCTATTCTACCGTTAGCGGAGCATACGATTGATCTGCTTCTCCATGTCCTGCACGCTCTGATCAATCGACCGCAAGACCGCAGGCGTATGCTTCTCTGCAACAGGCCACATCAGCCGCATCGGACCGCCCCACTTGTTCGTCAGATTGCGCGTAAAGACGCTATTCGTCTTTTTGCCCGCCTTCTCAAATGCTTCGCCGGCACCGTTCGACTGGCGAATGCTAACCAATATCTGCTTGCCCTTCATATTGCGGACACTTTGTTTCTTCACGCTCGACCGCACACCGCTCTTCACTTTGCCAGCCTGCCAATAAGGAGTACCCTCAGCACCACTACGACCAGCCTGGACGGTTCCGCGACGCGCGCTCGACTGCTTCGGCGCCACCCAGTTAGATAGCGGAACCTGCGGTATCCCAGCCTTGATAGCCGACACGATCGGCTTTACATCATTCTTCAGATTCTTGACGGCCTCACGACGCAGCACCGGGTTCATCTTGCCAAGCGTCTTGAGCGCGTCATCCAAGCCACGTATCTTCTGCGTAGCCATACCGTCAGTCTACCGGTTGCTGTGAACGCTTCGCCAACGAATATACCCCAGCATCGTCCACAGCATCCGCTCCGACTCCAGCATCAGCACGCTAGGCGCTATTCCGGTTTCGACGGCAAGACTGGCGATGAGCCAATGGCTGGAGGATTCTCCAAAGGGACAAGCGTAGTCTCCTCAGCGCCCTCGATCTCATCGAGCGTGGCGACCCAGTCCATGAAGTCCAGAGTCGTCGCGCCCGTGCGCTTCTGCGAATGCCAAGCAAGCCACACGAAGTCGCGAGCAAAGATCGAATCGCCACCCATCGTCGAGGACGGTCGCTCGAAGCGATCCTCCCACGCCACGATATCGACTAGGGCAGCGCGTACGACAACGCTATCCTTGCCTGTCTCTTTGATCCTAAATTGTAGTTCCACGTCAGCCCTCCCTGGGCGTAGAGGTTACGCGATCAGACTAGACGATGCTCTTCGTGATCGTTCCCGAAACGGGCCATGAGACATCGACGCTGTTGAGCTCTCCAACCGCGCCATTGACGGCCGACCAGCCCGTGACCAAGATCGTCATCGAGTACGAAGGGTTCGTGCTGGAGACTGCCGTGCCGTTCGGCTTGACGACAACCGTCGTCGTGCTGCCGATCAGAGGATAGACAAGACCCTCGACAGCCGAGTAGTCATTGTGCATCGAAAGAGAAAGCGTCGTGTCGAGCAGGCCGCCAACTCGCGTCTTGCCGTTGCCCGGACCGAAGGCAGTCGTTTCCACCTCATCGACCGTGGTCTCGATCTGCACGCTCGCGACCGAGCTGGAAACATCGGTGGCGTTGATCGAAATATTCGCGTTGGTGAGAACGAGCTTGGCCATATGGTTACTCCTCCTCGGAGTCAATCACGTCGGGTTGTGCCTTCATTGTAGCCGACGAATCTGCGCCCTTGACAATTACGCGCCCCGACTCAATCAGCACATCCAAACGATCCACGTCGGACGCCTTGACCTCTTGCCCCTCGGTCTTGCCGGCAACGATGAAGCCGGGTGCCACTACAAACTTTGTCATTATCAAATTCCTTTAGGTGTAGACCAGGACGCGAAACTCGACCATCAGATACAGCGTGTCATTCCCGTCAATCGTGCCGATAGTCCCAGCCGACTCGACGATGCACGTCTGGACGACGTTGCCTAGCGTGGTGTCCGCTTCGATTGCGAACCGAATGCCACCCGACCCGTAGCCGAGGTACGTGTCCAGCAGATCCTCGGCGGCACGTTCGGACGCGCGCCCGACGACAACGGTCAGCGTGTACGTTTGGAGGATCGACCCGGCGCCCATAGCGCCGTGGTAGTCGATCGACTGGAGCGACGGGAAAGCAAAAGGCACGTTGAGATTGTCCGGCTGCCGGTCGTAGGTCCGCAAGCCCGTAATCGTCGCGGCAGCTGTAGCCAGCGCCGTCTTGACCTGCCCGACCGTGGCGGTCAACGGAACAGCCGCATCTTTTTATACGGCTCGACGAGCATCTGCACGTCAGGGTCTAGGAAACGGCTGACGCGCACCACGCCGAAGTCTCCGAATCCCGCGACACCGAGCGGCGAGTCGTAGCGCTTGAAGTGACGGGCGGCTTGCAAGATTGTAGCCTGGACAATTGCAACCGGGATCGCCGGCCAGCCGAAGACCGCCGTGACCTTGACGAGCGCCTGCTCGCCAAAGTTCGCGCTCACCATTGGAAATGCGTAGTCACCGACGGCGCGGATGCGGTCGAATGCCCACGGGATGCCGTCGAGGTTGGCGTTCAGCGGTTCGAGCTGGTAGTCGGTCGTTGCAAACGTAACGTCGAACGTGCCATCCGCTTGCGTCGAAGTCTGGATCGTGATCGCGGTTCCCGCGATGTCATCGATCGGGCAGTAGAGCGGATCGGGTGCCGTGAATAGGCGCGTCGCCGTTCCGACCGAGTAGAAGTTTCGTAGGGTATAGCCGTCAATCAGACGCGATGCCGCTTCGACAGATCCCTCGATCAGCGTGTCATCAGTCGAGTCCGTGATGCGGAGAGCCGCCTTGACTTGCGCGAGCGTGCAGTATCCGTTTGTGATCGCCATGCTTGTATTCTACCCGTCCCATGAGTAGTCGCAGCGCTCGCCCAACGACCAGTCTTGAAACGGTGGAACCTGCCCCGACTTCAGCCCGTCCCACCGCTCGGCAAGCACCGCCTGATTCTTGACAAACGTCGCACGATTCCGCTCCTGCAACTCGGGCGACGACATCAGCACAGCACTATTGTCGTGGCCGATGTCGACTGCCGGATGGAACATCTTGACGCCGGCGGCGACAGCGCGCTGCTCATAGTCGTTGTCTTCGAAGTACGCGGGATGGAAGCGCTCACAAAACAAGCCGACGCGCTCGACGACTTCGCGACCGAGATGGAAGCACGCCCACGGTGGATTCGCGCCCGTCGTGATCTGATCCGCAGCCGTCCGGCTGAACCACAAGCCGAGGCGTCCAGGCTTGAACCAAACATCAGCACCGAGAATGACCCAGCCCGACGCGCGCGGGTACATCTTTATACCCAGATTCCACGAAGTCGCGATGCCGAGGTTCGACGGGGACGACACTAGCCTCACGTTCGGGTAGGTGGCGAGGTCGGCGGGGCGGAGCTCGTCACCATTGTCGATGATTAGGATCTCGCCGACTTCCTCGTCTATCGTGCCGAGCAGCCGGTGCAGCAGGTCGTACCTGCCGAGTACCGGGACGATCATAACCGGGATCACGTTGCCACCTCGGCAACGGTCGGCGTCCAGGCGGCCAGCTGCTCCAGCGCGGGGCGCCAATACTTAGCGTAGACAACATCGGCGTCATAGTCGGCGGCGAAGTTGACGGCCTGCTGGCTCGGTCCACGCTCGGCAGCGTACGCTTCCTCTAGCGCGTCGACGATGCGCGGAATCATCGGCGTTGCAAACCAGGCGTCTTGGTACGGGTCCCAGAGTGGCTGGACTTCGACCGCCCAGCCATCGCCAACGAGCTCGGTTTGTGCCGTCCAATCGCTCACAATAACTCTTGTGCCGCAGCTTTGCGCCTCGACTACGGGCACGCCAAAGCCCTCACCAGCCGAGGTCGCAAGCAGCACGTCCGCTGCGCTGTAGAGGGCCGCTAGTGCCTGCTGCGGCAGATTCATCCGGTAGAGGTACTGATCGACGAAACAGACCTGATCCTCGGGAATCCCACAGCCGCGGATCAGAGCGCGCAGGTCTACGCCCGTCGCGATCGCCGACGCCTCGGTGTGCAGGTACAGCATCGCGTCGGGATGATTCTTTGCAAAGATTGAGAACGCGAGCAGGTTCTCGCCGAAGCACTTGCGGACCGGCGTCCTGCCCTTGTTGGCGGAGTTCATCATCACCACGAAGCGGTCAGGATCGACGCCCATCAGATCGTGACCGGTGACCATCTTGCCGTCCGCATCGGCGAACGATGGGGTTGGCTGGAAGATCGCCTCGACCGCGTGCGGCACGTAGATCGAATCTAGACCATCATCCGCCATCATGCGTTCGGCAAACCGGCTCATCGCAATCGGCATCACGTTGTCGCGCTTCAGCCACGCGATCACCTTCGGTGGTGCAGGTTGGTGGTCGACGGGCGCCCACGCTGCAATCTTTGGAATCTGTTTGATCCCCGGATTCTCTAGCGCCCACACATCGAACAAGATCACGACCAGGCTAGGCAGTTCGCTGCCGTGCGCCCAATGCTGCGCGTGCGCGTTCATGATGTCGTCGGAATACCCGGAGACGCCGCAAGGGTAGAGCCTTACGCCACCATTCCACACAGTCTCCGCACCCTGCAAGCCGTAGTTGCAGGCGATCGCGACTTCGTGCTGATCGCGCGTTAGCCGCGTGACGACTTGCGCCGTCTGCACTCCATAGCCCGTAGCGCTGAAGGGAGCGTTGGAACAGAATAGGATTCGCTGCCGCGTCACGCCCTCGGCTTGTGGTGGTGCTGGTGGCTTAGTGTGCTTCGCCTGTTGGCGTCGCATCGCGCGATTCGACATGCTCCCCCGTCCAAAAAAAATAGTGGCTACCCGGCACGAATCGCCGAGTAGCCACCATTCTACCTACTGATCAGGATGCGCCACCGATGAAGTGGTTGACGTGCGTCACCTGCGGCAGGTTGCCGTCGACGCGGAGCAGGGTGCGGATCGTGACGAGATCTGTCGAGAACGCGAAGTCACTCGAAGAATCGACACGAATGCCGCCGACCTGACGAACGTAGTAGCTCGGGAGATGACCGCAGATGATCGATTTAGCACTTGTAGCGGCGTCAGCCATCGCCGGATTCTCCACGAGGGGAACGCCGAGCAGCGTGTCAGGAGTACCGACAGCAAACGAAGGGGCGAATACGTACTGGCCCGCGGTGTCCTTCAACTTGCGTACAGCGCCGATCGACTTGCCGTTCATCATGAAGCCAGTACCCGGCAACATGCGCGCAGCCCCATCAAGCGAGTACAAAAGGTCAACCAAATTATCGGCGGTTGCGGCCCCAGATACACCGGTGCCTCCTGTAACGCCGAGCGTCGAAGCGGCAACAATGCCCCTCGGCTGCGTCGTGCCAGTACCAACGGTCAGGAAGTTGTTGACGTTGAAGCCAATGCCCTGTCCAACCTGGTCGGCAAGAAAGCCGAGGATGTCGACGCCGGAGTCTTCGATCATCTCACGCGAGACCTGCGTCAGGTACGAAAACTTGAACGCGCCGAGCGTGATGAAGGCCGCAAATGCAGGATCACTCTCGCCAATGGCACCGGCCTCAGCAGCAATCGTGGAAGCCGAGTAGGTAGACACGCGAGGGATCTGGAGGTTCTCGCCGCCAGCAGTCGTGATGATCGTCGAAGTCGTGAGCATCGGACCGACCAAGCGAGCCTTGGAAATGACCTCAGAATAGAATGAAGTTGGGACTGGCGCTCCAGTATTCGAGGTCAGCACGTCGCGCTTCTCAAAGTCGATCGAGCGAACCTCGCCGCGAGCAAGCTTGCGGATAGACTCGGTGTCGTCGTCGTCGGCAGGTGCAACCTCGTCCGTGCGGACGCTGGCAGCAGCAACGTCGAGGCGCTGGGCGCGCTCTTCGTCCTTGGTGATCTGCTCGATGACGCGAGCACGGTTGTCCATGTCCTCGGAGATGCGATCATAAATCACGTTCTCTTCGGCGGTCAGGTCGCGGGACTCGGCGGCAGCTGCGTCGAGCAGATTCTTCGCCTCTTCCCATGCGGTAGCGCGCAGATCGGTCTGGCGCTTCAAGTATTCGGACATCAGGGGTGATCCTTTCTGGATCAAAAGTGTTGGTCTAACGGATGTCCCGCGCGGCTCCGCATCGGGTGCGCCTGCCGCGGCTCCGCAGATCAGACAACCCAAATGGTAACAGGGCGCAGGAGCGGTTAGACGCGAGAGAACAAAAGGTCAAGCTGCTTGCGCTTCATGTCGAGCGAAGCCTTCGCCTCGTCACCGATCGTCGTGTCGGCGCGAAGCTTCTGCACGACCGATTCGATCAGCATCGCCGCATCGTCGTCAAGCGTTTCGCCGGCTTCGAGTTTCGTGATCGCAGCATCGAGCAGACCCGCATCAGCGCCCGTCGCGGCGGCGAGGTTGTCGAGGCTACGCACGCCGGCGGTCGTCGCTCCGTAGGCCGGGAAGGCCGTCAC
>Ga0209353_10000935_pt1 | contig 17063 bp, 15 predicted proteins | sample LauGreSpBDMM15SD_2_FD_187561 | JGI IMG/M metagenome (GOLD analysis project Ga0209353, IMG submission 187561) | Freshwater lake microbial communities from Lake Michigan, USA - Sp13.BD.MM15.SD (SPAdes) (version 2) | ecosystem: Environmental > Aquatic > Freshwater > Lake | place: Lake Michigan...
CAATATTAAATAAATTATTATTTGGTGAATTAGGAACTATCTGAAGCCAATCAGCATCATCTCTGTCGTTACCTAACACATAAACTTCGTAACTCATATATACTGCTGTATTTTTTGAAATAAAGTAATTAAATCCTATTCCTGGATTAAAAGAGCCGTAAAATTTTGAGTAGTCAGTTTTTTCGTTTGGAGGATAATAATAATTACTTTCTATTTCTTGATTCAATGAAATACCTAAATTCAAGTTACCACTAAAATTATTTACAATTCGATATTTCCAAATTATATTTAACGGAACTGAAATTACAGCTCCTTCAAAAAATCCATTAGCTAAATTATTTTTATTAATCACACCTGTTTCAAAGTATTTTATTCTACCATTAACAGACCAATTCTTAGCGAAATAATATTCAGTTAAAAAACCACCTTGAATGGAAGTCGTTCTGCTAGAATGAACAGAAGTTATTGAGTTTAAACCAATTTCGGCACCAAAAAACCATTTCCCTTTTGGATTTACTATTTCGCTTGTTTGTGAAATGATTTTATTTGATAATAAACTCAAAACTACAAGGATTAATATTTTATTTTTCATTTTTTCGTTCAGTTTTTCTGTGGTTTCCGCTAACGTTCCTTAGGCTTTGCTCGGGTTTTGGGACTAAGTTAAGATTTTTCTTTCGGATTATCACTTTTAATTCAAGTACAAAACCAACTTCAAATTAAGCCGATTACACAAATCCGGCAAAACCGCTGTTATGCAACTTTTTTTAATATTCGTAAGAGTAAATTTCGTCTTTTATATTTTTTCTTTTTAGTACAATATATTCTTTTCGCAATTCAATACTATCATAAATTGGCTCTTTAGTTACAGTTCTATTAACATTTATTAATCCAATTTTGTTGTTCTTCTTGATTATAAAATATCGCCAACTTTGTGACGATTTAATTTCGTCATAAATGATTGGAATTACTGTTTCATTTTTTGAGTTTATAAGACCAAATTTATTTTCCTTTTTTATAATTTGAAATAAATTTTCACCCATTGCATAATGTCTAACAGTTTCAATTAGTTCAATTTTTTCATCTAAAATAATATTGTTTTCCGAATTCTTTATGTCTATAATTTGTGATTTATTGTCTTTTGTGGCAAATATTCTATACTTGTCAACTGTGTAAAACTTGTATTCTTCTGGAATTATGTTTTTTCCGTTATAATCATAAATTCCATTTAGATTATTTCTGTTTTCTGTTATATAAAAATCATCATTTTCTGTTGAAGAAACTCTTTTATATTTTATTGGGATTTTAATTTTCCCATTATTATCAGATAATCCAAATATTGATATTTTTGTCCAAAGAATAAATCTATCATTTTTTCGAGGTAAGATAAATTCAAATTCTATCGGAATTAGTTCTTTATTATCAATCGAGAAAAGACCATTCAAGTTATTATTTCGAATAATCAGTCGTTGATTTTTAAACTCTATAAAATCATATTTAAATGGAATTATAACGTTTTTTAAACTGTCAGTAATGCCGAATTTATTATCTCTTCTTTCAATAAATCTATTTTCCTCAATCTTCGTTATAGAATTTTGAGAATAAATTAATGTTGATAAAAACAGAAATAAAATTGTTGAAATAGTTCTTTTCACCGATGTTGTTTTAAAATGTTGCATAACTAGTATATTGGCGCTACAAAGTAGCCCCTATACACCCAATATCGGGTAGATTGTCGCTACACACTAGTATATTAATTTCAAATATAAGTATACTTAATTACAAATCGCCAAAGTGGCTTTTTTATATTCAAATGTTTGGTTCTTTTAGAATCCTAAACCGTAATTAATAAATCGAGGTTCGCGCGAAGGACGGCAGCGGAAATCCCACGCTTTTGGGCGTGGATTGCAGCGAACTGCCTGACCGAGTTTAACGAAAAATAGTGTAGTACTTAGCAATGTCCTAAACGAGGGCGCGCCCAAAAATAACTTTTAATCATAATGTCGGTTTCTATATTTTTTTTGTATTCGTGCCGTATTCAAAAAAAATCCTATCTTTAGCCAAACCAAAAACCTTAATTATGCAAGAAAATAACTCAGAAGATTTTAAAAGGGAACTAGGATTATTCGACGGAACGATGTTGGTCGTGGGTTCTATGATAGGCTCGGGAATATTTATTGTGAGTTCGGATATGGTTCGCCAAGTGGGGTCGGCGGGGTGGCTTATTGCCATTTGGATTCTCACAGGATTCATCACCGTTATTGCCGCAGTGAGTTATGGCGAGTTGAGCGCAATGTTTCCCAAAGCGGGCGGTCAATACGTTTATCTGAAAGAAGCCTATGGAAAATTGATTGGTTTTTTATACGGTTGGAGCTTTTTTGCTGTAATTCAAACGGGTACGATTGCTGCCGTGGGAGTGGCTTTTTCTAAATTTGCAGCCTATTTATATCCGCCTCTGAGTGAAAAAAACATACTTTTTGAAGTTGGAGCCTTCCAGCTTCACGCAGCGCAAATAGTTTCGATTGTTACCATTGTTTTACTGACCTACATTAACAGTCGTGGGGTAAAAAACAGTAAAATCATGCAAACGGTTTTGACCATTATCAAGATTTTGTCGCTTTTGGGATTAATCATCTTTGGATTTGCCTTAGGCGCCAAAGCGGAAATTTGGAATGCCAACTGGTCGGATGCTTGGGCCACAAAATCGTTTGTTAAAGAATCGGGTTCTTGGGTTGCGGTTGGAGGAATGGCTTTGATAGCCGCAGTTTCGGCAGCTTTAGTTGGTTCGATATTTTCGAGTGATGCTTGGAATGGCGTGACTTTTATAGCAGGTGAAATTAAAAACCCAAAAAGAAATGTAGGATTGAGTTTGTTTTTAGGAACATTAATTGTTAGTATAATCTATGTTTTGGCCAATTTGATGTATTTGGCAGTTGTGCCACTTCAAGACATCGCTACAGCGGAATCAGACAGGGTAGCGGTAGTGGCTTCCCAAAATATTTTTGGTGGAATAGGTACCTTAATCATCGCCGTAATGATTATGATTTCGACTTTTGCGTGCAATAATGGTTTGATTATGGCGGGTGCACGTGTATATTATACGATGGCAAAAGACGGATTATTTTTCAAAAAAGCAGCGGTTTTAAATGAGTCAAGCGTGCCTTCATGGGCATTATGGGCACAATGTTTTTGGGCTTCTGCCCTGTGTCTAACAGGGAAATATGGCGATTTATTAGATTTTGTTGTGATTATCGTTTTGATTTTTTACATCCTTACTATCTACGGAATATTTATTCTTCGTAAGAAAATGCCCGATGCCGAAAGACCTTATAAGGCTTTTGGATATCCATTTTTGCCAATGTTATATCTTATTATTGCGACAGCCATTTGCATCGCCTTATTGTTTACAAAAACAAGTACTTGTGGTTGGGGTGTTTTGATTATGCTTACGGGAATTCCGATTTATTATTTTACGAAAAAGGAAGAGGTTTAGAAAGTTTAAAGTTTAAGGTTTAAAGTTTAGGGAGTAACAAAAAATCCGTTTCAGTCTAAAATGAAACGGATTTTTTATGCCTAACAACTATCAAATAACAACCAACCACCACTAATAATAAGTAAATCGTCTTACTTTGGCAATATATTTCGCCAAGCGGATTACTTGGTGGCTATAGCCGTATTCGTTATCATACCAAATGTAAAGCACGATATTTTTCCCGTCAGCTGAAACAATCGTAGCATTACTATCGTAAATTGATGGTGCCGATGTGCCAACAATATCGGAGGAAACCAACTCATTATTTAGCGAATATTTTATTTGTTCTACCAATTCGCCTTCCAAGGCATATTTTTTCATAATGGCATTAATCTTTGCAATGGTAGTCGTTTTTTTGATTTCTAAATTCAAAATTACTAGTGAACCATTTGGCACAGGAACGCGAATCGCATTGGAAGTTAATTTTCCCGCAAGGCTTGGTAAAGCTTTGGCAACAGCACTTCCAGCACCCGTTTCGGTGATGACCATATTCAAAGCTGCGGCTCTTCCACGACGGTATTTTTTGTGCATATTATCCACCAAATTCTGGTCGTTGGTATAGGCGTGAATGGTTTCTAAATGTCCTTTTACCACTCCTAAAGTGTCTTCAATAACTTTTAAAATTGGCGTAATGGCATTGGTGGTACACGACGCGGCTGAGAAAATATCAATTTCGTCTGGATTGTATTCATTTTGATTTACACCGTGAACTACGTTTGGAACACCTTTTCCAGGTGCGGTCAACAGTACTTTATGAGCTCCTTTTGAAGTTAAATGGCGGCGAAGCGCTTCTTCTGTTGTAAAAGCACCCGTGTTGTCAATAATTAATGCGTCGTTGATTCCGTATTGTGTGTAATCTATTTCCTCGGGACCATTTGCTGTAATTACGTGAACAGTTGTCCCGTTAATTATTAAGGAGTTGTTTTTTACATCGGCAACTACCGAACCCATAAAATCGCCGTGAATGGAATCATAACGTAATAATGAGGCTCTTTTTTCAAGGGAAATAGCGTCATTTTTATCACGAGTTACAATGGCTCTCAGTCGTAATTGTTCCCCTTTTCCCATTTTCGACATTAATTCTCTTGCTAACAATCGGCCAATTCTTCCGAAACCATATAACACGACATCTTTGGAATTTATTTCTTCTGATTTTTTCGAGTTTTTTAATTTATCGATAACAAACGCTTTGGCGTTATTGTGCTTGTTTTCTTTGGAATGGTATTCGTAAGTAAGTTTTCCAATGTCCAATTTAGAAGGTGGTAAATCCAATGATAAAATAGCTTTTGTAATTTCTACAGAGTCAAATATGGAAATTGGCTTGTTAACAAATTCTCCAGCATATTCGTGGAGATTGATTATTTCACTTACATTTTTATCAATCAACTGATTTCTAAAAAGTACCATTTCGATGGATTTGTCGTACCACAAATCACTTATGATTTTGATAAATTCTACTCCAGCTCTTCTTCTATTGGCTTGAAAAGCGACTTCTTTTTCGTATGAAATTGTCATAACTATTTGAATTAAATTAGGATGGACTTGAATAATTTTTTGCAAAAGTACCCATTTCAATCGATTTCGTAACCGTTTTTAGCATATAATTTTGGTATCGAAATAAAAAAAGCCGGTTAATTAAAACCGACTTTTCAAAAGTAATTAGTAAGATGACTTTTTTACAATATCAATCGAATGACTTGACCATTCACAGTTAGCATTTCTATTTGTATGCTTTGATTTTCATTCAAATTGGAAAGTGCCTTTGAAACCGATTCCACATCAATGGCTTTGATATTTCCAATACTCAAAATAATTCCGCCTTTCAAATCATTTGCGTAAGCATTTAGTCTTTCGTTATTAACGTCTTTAATTTTCACACCATAATCAATTCTGAATTTTTTCTTGTCTGTAGCGTTTATATTTTCTAGATCCAGTCCTTTAAATTGGGTGCTAAAAACGTCGCTTTTTGATAATATTACAGTAACAGTGATCGTTTTTTCGTTTCTAATAAAAGTAACTTGAACCTTGTCGTTTGGTCTTTTTGTACTAATATAACCATTTAACTCGGCATAAGATGAGATTTTTTGAGCGTCTAATTGTATGATGATATCGCCTTTTATCAATCCCGATTTTTCAGCCCCTGAATTTTTGTTGACTCTTTTAATATAAAAACCTTCTGTTTCTTTTACGCCTAATTCTTTTGAAGCAGAACTGTTTAATTCGCCACCTTCAACACCAAGAATTCCTCTTTGAACATTACCAAATTCCATAATGTCTTCAATTATTTTGCGAGTAACATTTGATGGTATGGCAAAAGAATACCCAACATAAGAACCTGTTTGTGACGAAATCATGGTGTTAATTCCGATTAATTCACCACGAGTATTTACCAAGGCACCACCACTATTCCCAGGATTTACAGCAGCATCGGTTTGAATAAAGGATTGAATCCCAGTAGTGTCTATATTTCTGGCTTTTGCTGATACAATTCCAGCGGTTACTGTAGAATTCAGATTGTACGGATTTCCAACTGCCAATACCCATTCGCCCACTTTCACAACATCGGAATCGGAAAAAGTAGAATATGATAATTTATCTTCGGTTGTAATTTTTAGTAAAGCAATGTCCATTTTGGAATCGGTTCCAACCAATTTTGCTTTGTATGATTTTTTATTATTTAGCGTGATTTCTATTTCTGATGCATCTTTCACCACATGATTATTGGTCACAATATAACCATCTTCAGATATAATTACTCCCGACCCAGTTCCAATTTGTTCCTGTTGTTGCGCTCCTTTATAGCCATAAAAAAACTCCATAATTGGATTTGAAATGGAGGTGTAAGAAACGTTTTTTACGTGAACTACCGTGTGAACAGCTTTTTCCGCAGCTTCAGTAAAATCTACCGCTTCGGTTGATAACCCGACTGTTTTCACATAATTATTTGGAGCAAGAGTAACAATCGAATTTTTATCTTTCGAAAAATAGCCGTTAGTGTCAAACAATAATTTGTAGGCTCCAAGAGTTGTAGCGCCGCTAAGCAATGCAACTAAAAATAGGTTTGAGAAATTCTTCATAGTAATTAATTTTTTTGTTCTTGGAGTAAATTTATAAAAGTAATTTATTCAAAAAAAGAGTTTAACGCTCGTTTAACAATGATTAACATTTCATTAATAGTTCGTACTTTTGTGGTAATGCAATTTAAATATGGAAATCAACTTTTATAAATACGAAGGAACAGGCAACGATTTTGTAATGATTGATAATCGCAACGAATCGTTTCCAAAAGACAACATCAAACTGATTGCGCATTTGTGCGACAGACGATTCGGTATTGGAGGTGACGGCTTGATTTTATTAGAAAATGATATAACTTCTGATTTCAAAATGGTCTATTTTAACTCCGATGGAAATCAAAGTACGATGTGTGGTAATGGAGGACGATGTTTGGCGGCTTTCGCCAATAAATTACAGATTATTGATAAATCAGCCACTTTTATGGCAATTGATGGTTTACATCATGCTATAATTTCTGAAAATGGAATCGTTTCTTTACAAATGAAAGATGTAGATTCGGTAGCCAATTCCTTCGGTTACATTTTTTTAGATACCGGTTCACCACATCATGTTCAATTGGTTTCTGATTTAATCCAATTGGATGTAAAAGAAAAAGGTGCGGCAATTCGGTACAGTAAATTATATGGAAAAGTGGGTGCTAATGTCAATTTTGTGGAGCAAATTAACTCCGATACTTTTTCAATTCGAACCTACGAACGAGGTGTGGAAGATGAAACCTTGTCATGTGGGACAGGTGCTACCGCGGTTGCTATTGCGATGAATTATTCTGGAATAACCACTTCTAATGCTATTAAAATAAATGTTGAAGGAGGAAAATTAGAAGTTTCTTTTGATAGCAATGATGGGAAATTCACGAATGTTTTTCTAAAAGGACCCGCGACATATGTATTTGAAGGAAAAATTAATATATAAATTACACTCAATTGATAACTTTAAAAGGCCAAAATATTTATTTAAGAGCGCTAGAACCAAACGATTTAGAGTTTGTTTATGCGGTCGAAAATGACGAATCAGTTTGGGAAGTAAGCCATACACAAACTCCTTATAGCAGGTTTTTGATTCGGCAATACCTCGAAAATGCAAATCAAGATATCTATGAAGCCAAGCAATTGCGTTTGGCGATTTGTTCTTTTGATGATGATAGTGCCATTGGTTTGGTTGATATTTTTGAATTTGATCCAAAAAATAATCGCGCCGGAATAGGAATTCTTATAAAGGACAATGAAAATAGAAATAAAGGAGTTGGTTCTGAAGCATTAGAATTATTGATAAAATATACTTTCGTGCATTTGAATTTACACCAATTGTATGCGAATATTTCTTCAGAAAACGAATCAAGTTTAAGTCTTTTTACTAAATTTGGTTTTCAAAATATAGGAACAAAAAAACAATGGAATTTGGTGGATGGAATCTATAAAGACGAAACCTTATTTCAATTAATTAACAAATAATACAAAGTTACATTTTGAACATTAAAAAGATAACATCCATAGCTTCAGTTGTTTTGATAGCGGCATTATTAATTTATGGCATCAAATTATACAGAGATATTTTTTCTGAAAATACCAAATTTGCTGAGAACGAATTTTTTGTTCACATTCCATCGGATGCAACTTATGAAGATGTAAAAAAAATAATCAGTCCATTTATCGAAAATATGGATCATTTTGAAATGGTTGCTTCCAAGAGATCGTATATTGAAAATGTAAAATCAGGACGGTTTTTATTCAAAAGAGGAATGAATAGTTTTGAATTGGTTTCTACTTTGCGTCAAAATGTACCAGTAAAATTAGCATTCAATAACCAAGAACGATTAGAAAATGTTATGGGAAGAGTTGGTTCTCAAATTGAAGCAGACAGCACTTCGTTAATGAAAATATTCAAAGATTCCACCTTCCTAAAAGAAAATGGTTTTACGGAAGACAATGTTATAAGTATTTGCTTACCAAATACGTATGAGTTTTATTGGAACACCAAAGCGGATAAATTTCGTGATAAAATGGTTAAAGAATACCGAAAATTTTGGAATACTGAACGGACTTCAAAAGCAGCGAAATTAGGTTTAACTCCTATTCAAGTGATGACTTTGGCTTCAATTGTTCACAAAGAAACCGTAAAAAAAGACGAAAGACCAAGAGTAGCTCGTGTCTATTTGAATCGATTAAAACTAGCAATGCCACTTCAAGCCGATCCAACGGTTATTTTCGCTAAGAAAAAACAGTTGTCTAATTTTGACACGATAATCAAAAGAGTTTATTTTAATGATTTAAAAATTAATTCTCCTTACAATACCTATTATTATCTTGGATTGCCTCCAGGACCTATTGCAATGCCTGATATTACGGCCATTGAAGCAGTTTTAAATCCAGAAGATAATGATTATATTTATTTTTGTGCAAGCGTTTCTAAATTTGGGTATCATGAATTCGCTTCAGATTTAAACCAGCATGCTGCGAACAGAAAAAAATATGTAGCTTGGCTGGACGAGCAAATCACTAAAAAGTAATTTGTGTTTATTGTAATTATATTATACCTTAATTTAATTAATACCCTTTATCCTATCTTCGAAGTTATATAATTTCAGAAGCCCCATTTTTTCATAAATTTAATTAGAATCTTATTTTAAAGAGCTTTATCCCCTAACGTTTTTAATTAATTTATATTCCATAAATTGAATAAATTAATTGTTTTAGTAATTAATCCACATTACATATCACTTAATCTAATTTAATTAATTACTCACTTTTTTTAGAATAAATTTACGAATAAGTTTCTTGTTAAGTACTTAATAATGAACTATTTGTATATAAATAAAACTTGGTTTTTTTAGAATTTAGATTGATCGCTATATTCTAATTTATGTTCTGGAAAATTTTATTTCATCAACTTGATTTAAGCTATTAAATTAAATCTAATAATCATCAAATATTTTAAATCATCATTGAATTTTATTTCACAATAAATTTCTTGACAGTAGTTTTTATGATTTTTTTGTGTTTTAGTAATTATTTAAATATTAAACCCAACGTATTATAATTTTTTAGTTATCAAACGACTCTAACTACGAAATTACGTAGCTGTTTTATGTCTCATTCAATTGATGAGATTCCAATTACAACATGTTTTTACATGCCTATAAATTAATTTTTAAGATTTTTCACAATGGTATCTTTTAATATAATTATCAGATTATCGATCTTTTTATTTTATATTTTTTTATTCGTAAATACTGGATTTAGTCAGTCAAAGGTTAACACTTTTTTTAAGCCTTCAGATACGTTGAATATTCCAAGACGTAATTCTGTAATAATTTTCGAAAGTGTTGTTTTTGTTGGAGGAATTATTCAGTTAAATAAGATTTTTAATAAAGACCAATTTAGTTCTAATTGCACTTTCATAAATGATAATTCTACCTGTTTGCAAATGGATAAAGCGGCGCATATTTTCACCTCATATCAAATAGGAAATATGTCTTACAATTTATTAAATTGGGCTGGTGTTAGTAAAAAAAACAAACTTATATATGGAGCTGGAATGGGTTTTGTTTTTTTAACTACTGCTGAAGTGTTAGATGGTTTTTCAAAAGTTAGTAATGCCTCTTATGGTGATGTTTTAGCAAATGCTGGTGGAACCTCACTTTTTGTTTTTCAAGATTTACTTTGGGATGAGCAGAGAATTGTTCCAAAATTTTCATTTCATTCTAGTCAATTCATTTCTTCAAATATTAAAACTATGAAGACTCAGATTGAAAATGAATTTGATGGACAAACGTTTTGGTTGTCAGCAAATATCCATTCTTTTTTTAAAAAATCTAAGGTTCCAAATTTTTTAAATATCGCTATTGGATATGGAGTGGAAAATCTTGATAAATCTATTTCAAATACTAATAATGAACCATATCGACAATTATTTTTAAGTTTAGATGTAGATTTAACCCGAATCAAAACCAAATCTCATTTCTTAAAAACAGTATTCTCAATATTAAACTGTATTAAAGTTCCAGCACCTACAATTGAGTTTTCTCGGAACAACCGAGTAAAAGGGCATCTCATCTATTTTTAGGAAACTTTAACTGCTTGAAAATCAGGTTTATTAATTTTTATGTATATTTGACCCGTAGAAATTTCTTAAAAATTACTATTTAATAAAATTAAATCTAACTTTTTCGTTTTAATTTTTTTAATTGTATTGATGTTTTATGAACGCTAAGTTGTTTATTTTCAATGTTTTATAATAGAATTACATCTTTAAGAAGAAAACTAATATATGTTAAAGAAAGGATTTTTTTATTGTTGTTTGGTCGGTATTATTGCTTTTATTAGCTCAGGTTTTAAACCTTTAAAATTTGAAAAGTACGACTGGTTTCATCTCGATGAAAACGATATGACTTATTATTCATTACCATCTTTGAGACACAAAGATTATATTAATAGAAAAGTTCCATTCACAGGAAAATTTTTTATAGGTTACAAAGAGGCGATTGCCTTCAAAGAATCCCAAGGGAAATACAAAAAAATTAACGGAATTGGTTATATGGGTAAGTACCAGTTTGGTGCTGAAACCCTTAAAACTATTGGGATTTTCGACAGTTTGTCATTTTTAAATAGTCCTAAAATGCAAGAAAAAGCATTCGTTGCTTTACTTGCTAAAAATAAGTGGGAGTTAAAAGACGAGATTGCACAATACGATGGAGATATTGTTGGAGGTGTTCGTGTTACTGAGTCTGGAATCCTTGCTGCAGCCCATTTAGGTGGCGTAGGTTCTGTAAAGCGATTTCTTAAATCAAATGGAACACGTAAATGTAGAGATGAAAATGGAGCTTCGGTGAAATCATATATGAAAGATTTTGGTGGTTATGAAACTTCTGGTATTAAAGCCAATAAGAAGGCCAAAGTAAAATAGTTTATTACAGAAAACCACGTTAACGTGGTTTTTTTGTCTTACATTTTATGGATAATGAATATTGTTGGTCGATTATGTAAATCAACTTTCGCTTTTTTCCAATTCACAACTCGCATTGTTTTGATGTATTCTGTTGGCAATGTGATATCTGTAGCAACACAAAGATGTGTTTCAGGATGCAAGGCATTTAAAATATCTTCAAGCATTTTGTTATTTCTATAGGGAGTTTCAATGAATATTTGAGATTGGTTTTTATCCATTGATAATTTTTCTAACCCTTTCAACGCAGATTTTTTCTCTGATGCATCAATAGGAATATAGCCATTAAACGTAAAACTTTGTCCGTTCATTCCAGAAGCCATTATAGCCAATAATATAGAAGAAGGGCCAACTAACGGCACTACTTGAATTCCTTTTTCGTGTGCTAATTTTACAATTACAGCGCCTGGATCAGCAACTCCTGGACAACCTGCTTCCGACATTAATCCAACATTTATTCCTTCTAAGCAAGCTTGAATCATTTCAGAATACTCTGATTTTTGAGTGTGTTTGTTTAAAGCGCTTAGTTTTAGTGAAGCTTGAACTTTTTCAGGGCACACACTTTTTATAAATTTTCTTGCCGTTTTTTCGTTTTCAACAATATAATAATCCATCAATTCAATGCTTCTTTTTATGGTTTGTGGCAATACATCAAAGGGATTTTCAGTTTCTCCTAATGTTGTTGGAATGAGGTATAACTTGCCTAAAAGTGACATTGGTTTCATAAATTGATTTTTATATAGAAAATGGAGTCCGTTTTTTGAAGTTACTAATTTTAAGAATGCTTTTCAATCAATTTTTTTGCTAGGACTTCACAGGTTTCGTCAAGCATTTTATATACCAACTCAAATCCATTTTCCGAACCAAAATAGGGATCTGGAACATTTTTATTTTCATTGGGGTACAACTCATTCAGGATTAAAACTACTTTGGATTTCTGTATTTCGTTTTTGGATAGTGCTACAACATCGCTATAATTTTTTTCGTCCATTACATAGATATAATCGAAAGTGTCAAAGTCAGTTACTTCAATTTGTCTGCATTTTTGAGTTGAAATATCCAAACCGTATTTTTTTGAAACAGAAATAGACCGTAAATCGGGTTGTTGTCCGATATGCCAATTTCCAGTTCCACAAGAATCGACAACAAATCTATCTTTTGGAAGTTTTGAAGTCATTATTGCCTCTGCAATTGGAGAACGGCAAATGTTTCCCAAACAAACCATCAAAATTTTAACGGGCATTTACAGGGATAATTTTTTATGAATGTCTTCCATGTATTTTTTAAACTGCTTGTCTGTTGAAACTAAATTATCAACCGTTTTGCAAGCGTGTAATACAGTTGCATGATCGCGATCTCCAATTTGGGATCCGATATTTGCTAAGGAAGCTTTTGTGAATTTTTTTGCAAAAAACATAGCCAACTGTCTCGCTTGTACCACATGACGTTTTCTAGTTTTAGATTGCAAAGTCTCTAAATCCAATTGGAAATAATCGGAAACTGTTTTTTGAATGTAATCAATGGAAACTTCTCGTTTCACATTTTTTACAAATTTCTCAACTACATGCTTCGCTAAATCAAGGGTAACTTCTTTTTTGTTGAATGAAGATTGTGCAATTAATGAAATTATTGCGCCTTCTAATTCTCTAACATTTGATTTGATATTTCTAGCCACATATTCTATAATTTCGTCTGGAATTTCTACACCATCTCGGTATAAAATATTTTTCAAAATCGAAATTCTAGTTTCGTAATCTGGCTGGTGCAATTCTGCAGAGAGTCCCCATTTGAATCGAGATAACAAACGTTGTTCTATATCTTGCATGTCAACGGGTGCTTTGTCAGAAGTTAAAATCACCTGTTTTCCATTTTGGTGCAAATAATTGAAGATATGAAAAAATACATCTTGAGTACCTGTTTTTCCTGATAAAAATTGAACATCGTCAATTATCAAAACATCAATTAATTGATAAAAATGGATAAAATCATTTCTGTTATTTTTCTTTACAGAATCGATATATTGCTGTGTGAAAATTTCGGCTGAAATATATAAAACCGTTTTTTCTGGATATTTATCTTTTATTTCAACACCAATTGCATGAGCCAAATGGGTTTTACCCATTCCTACTCCACCAAAAATTAACAATGGGTTAAAGGATGTTCCGCCTGGTTTATTGGCTACAGCCATACCGGCAGAACGAGCTAATCTATTCGAATCGCCTTCTAAAAAGTTATCGAAACTATAATTAGCATTTAATTGAGATTCTATTTTTAGGTTTCTGATTCCAGGAATCACAAACGGATTTTTCAATTCTGGATTTAAGTTTTTGAATGGGGCATCAACCTCCTGAGTTTTCATTGGACTTCTGTGCGCACTTGGCAATTGTTCCATAAACGGTTGTTTGTTGCCATAAGTGTTCTCCATTTTGATTTTATAGAGTAACTTTGCATTTTTCCCAAGTTCCTTGGTTAGTGCAACTTTTAATAATTTCACATAATGTTCTTCTAACCATTCGTAGAAAAATTTACTTGGAACTTGTATATACAGAGCATTATCAGTTAGTTCAACTGATTTAATTGGTTCAAACCAAGTTTTAAAAGCTTGATCTTGAATATTATCTTTTATAAATAAAAGACAATTTTCCCAGACTGATTGCGCAGTTTTGCTCATAATATTAGAAAAATTAATGTTTTTAAATAGTCGCCAAAAAAACAGATAGAGGATTAGTTTTTTCGGATTACAAATATGTGATAATAAATCGTTAAAAAAAAATAATTTTGAATTAATTTTATTAAAATTTTTGTTGTATATGACTTTCGATAATATTTAAAATAATACTAAATAAATATGATGCAAAAACACCAAATTCAAGTTCGCGTTCGCTATTCAGAAACAGACCAAATGGGCGTAGTTTATCACGGTAATTATATTCCCTATTTTGAAATAGGAAGGGTAGAATGGCTCAGAAATAAAGGGATTTCCTATAAAATTATGGAAGAAAGTGGAGTTGCGCTACCTATTGTTTCTATGAATATCAATTATAAAAAATCAGCGCGCTATGATGAATTATTAACTGTTAGCACTACTTTTAAAAGTCAAACTTCGGTTAAAGTTGAATTTGAATGTGAAATTCATAACGAGAAAAATGAATTGTTAACAACTGCGCATTTCATTTTAGTTTTTGTAGACTTATTAACAGGAAAACCAATCCAGCCACCGCAGTATATTAAAGATATTTTAGTTTAGCTATCCGATTTTAGTTAAATCACAATTTTGTTACTGTAATTTCAAATAAACCTTTAAAAATGTCGAATATTTCTTCGGCATTTTTTTTTCGTGTAGTAATTTCAATTTCGCAATCCAATTCCATTTTTTGAGAAATCACAATTAGTTTTTTTTCTTTGATAATACGCATTACTTTGTTGATATTTTTATAGTCAAATGTAATTTTAAAAATAACATCAATTGTTTTATCAATGATTTCAGATACCTCGAGTGCCATTTGTGCAGTTGTTTTATAAGCAGTAATCAAACCTCCAACTCCTAATTTTGTACCGCCAAAATAGCGTACAACTACAATTAAAATATTAGTAATTTCAAAAGATTGTATTTGGCCGTAAATTGGCATTCCAGCACTATTGCTCGGTTCTCCGTCGTCATTGGCACGAAATTCTATTTTTTCTGTGCCAATTTGATACGCATAACAAAAATGTACGGCTCCAAAATGCTGTTTTTTCAAATGCTCTAAATGTGTTTTTATTTCTTCTTGGGTACTTACTGGAAAGGCATATCCGAAAAATTTACTGCTTTTTTCTTTGAATAAAACTTCTTCAGAAGGATTTGCAATGGTTTTATACGTGTCTTTTAATTCCAATTGCATTCTAAATTATTTTATTTGCAAATAAATCTGTGACATCTTCTTCTCCCTTTTGTAAATGCCAAACTTGGAGTCCTAATTTATCGGCACTTTCAATGTTTTGAAGATTATCATCTACGAATAGAGTATTTTTTGGTAATAAATTATGTTCTTTAATTACAAATTCAAATATCGCAGATTCTGGTTTTCGCATTCCCAATTCATAAGAAAAATACACTTTTTCAAAACATTGATAAAAATCTCTGTAAAATGAAATCCCTGCTCTATGTTGAAATCGTTCGATGTGAATAGAATCAGTATTGCTCAATAAAAAAAGACGGTATTTTTGCGAAAGCATTTGTAAAAATTCTAATCTATACAAAGGAAAGTCTAATAATATTGTATTCCAAGCTTCTCGAATTTGATGAATTGATGCATTCGGGATATAGTTTTGGAGACCCATAATAAATTCCATTTCTGAAATCTTCCCCTTTTCAAAGTCTAAATTCAAGGCGTCCAAATTTGAATTCCATTCTTTTAAACCCAAATTTTTTAACGCCAAAGGAGTTGCATCTTTGTCAAGGTTGATAAAAATATCACCAAAATCAAAAATAATAGTATCAATCATGGTTTCTAAAGATTAAAAGTGTATCGTTTTTGATAATTTGTTTTGTATGTTTATTTACATTTAGAATTGGAGCTTTTTTACCATTTTCTAAATTTATTTTTCCATGAAAAACCCTTGCTTCATCCCAAAGATTTGAATCTATAAAGGTTTGTAAAGTTTGCCTTCCACCTTCAATAATCACCGATTGAATTTGACTTTCGTATAAAAAAGAAACGATTTGCTCGGCACTATTTTTATTAAAATCAATTTTTATATATTTTAAATGTGCTACTTCAGAATGAATTTCTAAACTTGAAAATACAATTGTTTGTACTTGATTATCAAAGATATGACTTTCTTTTGATATTTTATTGTTTCTATCGATAACAATTCGAATAGGATTTTTACCCACCCAATCCCGAACGGTTAAAGTTGGGTTGTCGTCAATAACGGTTTGCGTTCCCACGAGAATTGCTTGTTCCTCACTTCTCCATTTATGAACCAATTGACGAGAAAATTCATTCGTAATCCAAACGGGTTTTTGTTCTGATTTAATTTTCGGACTAATAAATCCATCGCTACTTTCAGCCCATTTTAAAATTATAAAAGGACGCTTTTTCTGATGAAATGTAAAAAACCGTTTGTTCAGTTCGTTGCATTCATCTTCAAGAATTCCCACGGTGACATTTATCCCTTCTTCAAGTAATTTTTTAACGCCAGTTCCTGCCACTTTACTATTTGGATCAATGGTTCCAATTACCACATTTGGGATTTTATATTTTACAATTAAATCCGCACATGGGGGTGTTTTTCCAAAATGACTACAAGGTTCCAAACTTACATAAATTGTTGATTTAGAAAGTAATGATTTGTCTTTTACAGAATTTATAGCATTTACTTCAGCATGTGGTTCGCCAGTTTTTTTGTGCCAACCTTCTCCAATAATTTTGTTTTCAAATACAATAACAGAACCTACAAGCGGATTTGGATAGGTTGTTCCTAAACCATTTTTGGCTAATTCGATGCACCTTTTTATATATTTTTCTTGTAC
>Ga0209353_10000937_pt1 | contig 17031 bp, 14 predicted proteins | sample LauGreSpBDMM15SD_2_FD_187561 | JGI IMG/M metagenome (GOLD analysis project Ga0209353, IMG submission 187561) | Freshwater lake microbial communities from Lake Michigan, USA - Sp13.BD.MM15.SD (SPAdes) (version 2) | ecosystem: Environmental > Aquatic > Freshwater > Lake | place: Lake Michigan...
CTCGCACAGGAATTAATCCCAGAAAATACCTTGTTTGAACTGCTAAAATTTTTCAATGTACATTCAGAAAAAACCAATACCGAAATCAAAGAAATTGTAGGAGAAAAATACTCCTGGTCGGAATTAAGAACAGTACGAAGTCACTTCAATTTGATGGTTTCAAAAGGGATAAATTTGGAGGAGAATCGTTAGGGATTAAAAGTTAAATTGGGATTTGAATTCAGTTGGGGAATAATTTTTCCCTTGTTAACCAACCTTAGAATTCATTTTACATCTGACAACAAGGGAAAAGAACTCTAACAATCCCGACATACTCGGGACAATCCCTAACGCCAAAGCATATCTTTCTGATATTCAAAATACAAGCAATTTATTTCAATTTTGAACAGTCCATTTTTTAATCCCATAAAACAAGCCTATTCCAAAAATTACACCGATGGAATTCATTGCCAAATCTTCTATGCTGTTTGTTCTTCCGCTGATATACAAGCCCTGAATAATTTCAAGTAACACTCCTCCTACCGAACACAAAACAATGGTATAAATCATTTTGTATGCACTCGAAACAAAATAATACATCAACGATAAACTTAAAAGCAGGTAACTCACCACATGTGCAACAACTGAAAATTCATCCAACAAATAATTTTTTACTTCATTGATGTTATTGATACCAATTTTAAAGGGATGTAGTTTTTTTGTTTTGGATTCAAGTATCGAATTCCTTTTAGCAGTCTTCATTTGTTGAATGCTCATGGCAGGATTTTTACCACACATTTCACCCAATAAGGGTATCGCAGCATCAATATTTTCAGGTACACATTTGATCCCGCCTTTATCATAAGGAGTTCCAAAAGGCGGATTCCCAAAAGATTGGTAACAAGGAATATTGGGATAATTGAATTTACCGTTCCCATCAAAATAATACACCGTAGCACTTGCCTCACTCATAAAATTATCCCCTTTTAAAAGGAGTTCATCATAAAAAACAGGCGCTTCAGTGTGTGGCAAACAAGACAAAACACTGATAATAAAATAAACAAAAAGTGGATGACGGACAATTTTTAATATTATTTCCATGGTAGAATAATGGCATCCCTTCGGGATTATAAATACAATGTCGTTTATTTAAACAAGTGTTGAGTGTTGAATGTTAAGTGTTGAATGTTGAGTATTCTTCATCTGCATAATTTACGAATCACTTCACTCTCAGTGTTGCGGGTTAAATGTTCATCTGCATAATTTACGAATCACTTCACTCTCAATGTTGGATGTTAAGTATTCATCTGCATACTTTACGAATCAATTCACTCTCAGTGTTGCGGGTTGAATGTTCATCTGTATAATTTACGAATTACTTAACACTAAAAACTCAACACTCAACACGCTCTTCATTTTCTTCACTTAACGCCATTGGATTAAAAACAATGAAAGGATACCATTAAATTTATTCGGTATACATCTTATTCCAAACCTAATCTTTTCATGTAGGTATCCAAATCTTTGTCGCCTCTGCCAGAAAGGTTGATTACCACCGTTTCATTTGCTTTGGCTTTCAAATAAGGCAAGCAAGACAAGGCATGAGAAGTTTCCAAAGCTGGAATAATCCCTTCTAATCGGCACAATTCCAAAGCTGAAGTCAGGGCTTCTTCGTCGGTAATGGAAAAGAATTTCCCTCTTTTACTTTCAAACAAATGGGCATGTAAGGGACCAATTCCTGGATAATCCAAGCCAGCAGAAATAGAGTAAGGCTCAACGATTTGTCCATCGTCGGATTGCATCAAAATGGTTTTGCTACCATGCAACACACCCGAAAAACCAAGGGCAGTGGTTGCCGCCGAATGACCAGTAGAAATTCCCATCCCTGCTGCTTCCGCAGCCACCAAGGTCACTTTTTCATTGTCAAGATAATGGTAAAAAGCACCGGCAGCATTGCTTCCGCCACCTACACAGGCCACCACATAATCAGGGTCTTCTTTGCCCGTTTTTTCTTTGAGCTGCCATTTAATTTCTTCACTGATGATAGATTGAAATCTCGCCACCATATCAGGATATGGATGTGGACCAACCACAGAACCGATGATATAATAGGTGTCGACAGGATTTGAAATCCAATCGCGCATGGCCTCGTTGGTAGCGTCTTTTAGGGTACGGCTGCCACAAGTTGCTGCCCTCACTTCTGCCCCTAACATTTTCATACGCAATACATTCGGTGCTTGTCGCTGAATGTCCACTTCTCCCATATACACCACGCATTGCAAACCCATCAACGCACAAGCGGTAGCCGTAGCCACGCCATGTTGTCCGGCACCCGTTTCGGCGATGATACGAGTTTTGCCCAAACGTTTGGCCAGGATAATTTGCCCCAAAGTATTGTTTACTTTATGCGCTCCGGTATGACAAAGGTCTTCACGCTTGAGGTAGATATTGGTCTCGTATTTTTCAGAAAGTGTTTTCGCAAAATACAATGGCGTTGGACGTCCCACGTAGTCTTTTAAAAGCGCATCTAGTTCAGCTTTAAAAGAAGGTTCACTGATAATACCCAAATATTTTTGGCGCAATTCTTCTACATTGGGGTAAAGCATTTCAGGAATATAGGCACCACCAAAGTTGCCATAATAGCCTTTTTCATTTACTGCAAATTTAATTGGTTCGCTCATTTTTTGATTGAATTACAGGGAAGTAAGATTTTCTCTAGTGTTTAATAGCCGAAATGATTTTTTCAAAGTCTTTTCGACCATTTTTTATGTAATCTAAAATTTCTTCAGGACTCATTCTGATGATATCAGTATTAATTTTGTCTCTGATTTCTCGCATCATTTTAACGCTATCAAATTTTTTATCAGTCTTCATAATTGATTAAATCTTTTGGTGAACGTATTTCTAAAGTCGGATAATCACGACAGACCAATTTTAATTACACTGATGTAACCCTACTTTCAACTGCTTCACCTTTAGCACATCTTTCAAGGCCGGTTCGAGCTCAAATTTACTGTTTACATCTAGCGCATACAAGTTTAGTGGCAATAAATTGAGCTTGGCAATGATGGGTAAATCTTCTAGGTCTATTCCTCCGCTCAAAAACAAAGGTTTTGAACCATTGTATTGCTTCAGTAGCGCCCAATTAAACTTTACCCCATTTCCTCCATGCGCTTTTCCTTTGGTATCAAAGAGAAAATAATCACTCACTGCTTCATAAGGAACCGTAGTTGTAAAATCAAAATCATCATCAACCGAAAACACTTTGATGACTTTAATGCCTGTACTTTTTAACTGTTCACATAGTACCGTACTTTCATTTCCGTGAAGTTGCACCGCCTGCAAATGTAACTGTTGAATTTTAGCAATAATAAAGTCTGCGTCAGCATCCACAAAAACCCCCACTTTGGCAATAACAGGGTCGAATAAGGGCATTTGAAAGGCTTCTCCAATATCTCTTTTGGAAGGTTTGTAACAGATAAACCCAAGGTAATCAGGCCTGATTGCGGCGATGTCAATAATGTTTTTATGGTCTCTCATACCACAAACTTTCAACTTCAAACCTTTGAAAAGCTGTGTGTTGATAGTTTGCAATAAGGTGGTTTCATTTAATAAATCAGCTTCTTCTAATCTTATGTACCGTATCCCTAAGTCTTTGATGGCGTTTTCTCTTTTCCATGCCACCCAATACGCATCCGGATGGTCGTGGTGGTAAGTGACAATATCAAAAGCGATAAGATGCGATGCAGAAAAAAAAGTCACAATTTCTTCCCCAATGATGAACTGGTGTTGTAGATCAGGCAACACATTCATCAACACCTTCAAGCACCTATTTTCAGAAATAGAGGCATACATTCTTAACTCATGTGCAAGTTGTTGAAGCATAGCTTTGTGTTTATTCTTCTCTTTGCTTTATAATATTTTCTAATGCTTGAATATCAATCAAATCTTTAGGACGGGCTGCCAATCAAAGCTTTTCCACAAAGCCAAGAGCGCCTCATCAAGTACATCCATGTTATTTTTTATGCGTTATTTTTGCAGATTTCAACATTTTATCAATTCTAATTAACTGCATCTCAAACCGCTGTTCATAAACATTGAGGTCTTTGTTGCCTTTGATTTTAAGAATTGAGGTACTTTTCATCTTACAATGAATTGATAAATGAATGACATGATGCCAATGGATCAGCGGTTTGCATAAATGCTTCGCCCATTAAGAAACCTTTAAATCCATGACCACTCAATTGATGAATTACTGCAGGTGTACTGATGCCACTTTCTGAAATTTTCAAAAACTGACTTGGTATATACTCAGCCGTTTCAATAGAGATATTGATGTCTACTTTGAAATCTTTGAGGTTACGGTTGTTAACCCCCACCACATCGATGTTTTCGCTCAGGTTTCCGTCTAACTCTTCTTTTTCACGCACTTCCAACAAAGTTTCTAAACCCAATGACTTGGCAAACTTGGCCAGCCTGTTCAACAATACCGTGTCAATACCGGCGGCAATCAACAAAATCACATCGGCGCCATTGGCTTTGGCTTCCAGGATTTGGTATTCGTCGACCATGAAATCTTTGCGCAACAAAGGCACCTGATTGTGGGTACGGGCGGCAATGAGGTCAGCCAAGGTGCCGCCAAAATACACCTCATCGGTCAATACCGACAAACCTGCTGCGCCCGCTTTTACATAGCCTTGGGTGATTTCTTCTACCGATAATTGTCCGATAAATTGCCCTTTAGAAGGTGATTTGCGCTTAAACTCCGCAATGATTCCAAAGTGTTTGCTATCGAGCAAGGCTTGTTTCAGGGAAATTACTTTTCGTTCGAATAAGGGTGACTTTTCCAAGTCAGCAGTAGTTGTGAGGGCTTTTATTTTCGCCACTTCGCCATATTTCGATTGAATGATTTCTGCTAAGATGTTCATTGTAAAGCTGATTATTTCAGTTGCTTGTTTTCTTTTGTTGGTGGTAAGAAGTTTTCTTTTGTGACAATACTTTTACCGGTATTTTCTTCTAATTCTTTCCTCGCATTTTTAGCAACAGCCCCTCCCTTTTTGCCTGCTTTTGCATTTTCAAGTAGTCCGGTGGCTTCTATGCTTTCTGCAATCTGCCGAGTGGAAAGTTCTGCCAAGGCAGTAAAAATCAATTCGGCTTCACTCATGTGGTCTCTTAAATTTTGTGATTTAAGAGATTTTAAATTTTTATGCTCTTTTACAGTAATACCTGTCCATTCCTGATGAATAATATTGGTCAATAATGCAAATTCATTCGTTTTTTCAATGCCGTTTTCTTTCCAATAATCAGTGAGTTTGTTTCTGGTTTCCTGACCAGTCATTCTCTGTTGTATCCACTTTTCGCTTCTCCCTAATTTTTGCCAATTTTCTCGTGCACGCTCAATGCTTTCTTCAGGATTACCTATTTCACGCATTCTTTCATAACCAACTTTAGCTAACCATATTTTAAATGGTTCTGCTTTTGGTGATGGTATTGATTGAATGAGTCGAAGAAGTGTTTGCGTGTCAGCGACATCTGTTTCTCGGCTTTTCCCGTCTTCAGCTAACATTTTCAACCGTACGATTTTTTCGTACACTTCACTTCCTTCTTGATTTAGTTTCTTTTTTAAATCACTCCAATATCTTTTAGGGATACTACTGTCAGTCAATATTTCAATGACGTCAATAATTGAAAAATACCACTTTTCATTATCTTCATCCCAATGTGTCCTTACTTTTTTTGAATCAAACAATTTTAACTCTTTCATAAATATATTTTAAATAATAGTTTAAAATGAGTAAATATAATTTAAATACTTAACAGCTTGTTAAACGTCTCCAAGGCCTTACCACTTTCAAGCGATTTTTTTGCCAAATGAATGGCTTCTTTCAAATCAATCCCCGGGTTGTCGACCCAAATGGCAGTACCCGCATTGGTTGCCACCACGGCATTTTGACTACTATTTCCTTCTCCTGACAATATTTTCATAAATACCGCTGCCGCTTCTTCCACCGTATTGCCACCGAATAATTCATCGGGATGCAATTTGGGTAAGCCTAAATCTGCTGGTTCATATACTTTCGAAAACTCATTGCTAATCAATTTGAATTGCCCCGTCAATGAAATTTCATCGTAGCCATCAAGGGAGTGCACAATGAGGTAACGCTCACTTGTTTGTTCCAATAAACTATGGTACAAACGCATGATTTCCAGGTTATACACCCCTACCGATCTTTTTTGCAAATGGGCAGGATTGGTCAATGGCCCCAGCACATTAAAGAAGGTTTTCATGCCCAATTCTTTTCTCACGGGGGCCATGTTTTTCATCGCTGGATGAAACAATGGGGCATGAAAAAAGGTGATATTGCTTTGGTCTATTTGCGCTTCAAGATGGGCAACATCATTGGAAAACTTAAACCCAATTGTTTCTAATACATTGGAGGAACCGCTAGAAGAGCTCACGGCATAATTGCCATGTTTCGCAATTTTAACCCCCGCCCCAGCAGCCACAATGGACGAAAGGGTAGAAATATTAAAGGTGTTTTTTGAATCTCCTCCTGTGCCTACCAAATCAACAGGGCTGTACTTGTCTAAGTTTACCGCAACGCACAAAGACAACATGGCTTCTCTAAAGCCAGCCAGTTCTTCCGTGGTAATGCTTCGCATCAAAAAAACAGTCACAAACGCCGCCATCTGTGACGGATTTACGACGCCAGAGCCCAACAAAATAAAAGCTTCCTTCGCTTCTGCTTTGCTTAAAGTTTGGTGATTGGTAAGTTTGGTAAGTATGGGTTTCATTTTTCAGGTATTATTAGGTATTAAGTACAAGGTATTAAGTACAAGGTATTAGGTACAAGGTATTAGGTAATAAAGTACTACTATACTTTGTACTTTGTACCTAATATTAAGTACAAGGTATTATTAGGTATTAAGTACAAGGTATTAGGTACAAGGTATTAGGTAATAAAGTACTACTATACTTTGTACTTTGTACCTAATATTAAGTACAAGGTATTATTAGGTATTAAGTACAAGGTATTAAGTACAAGGTATTAGGTACAAGGTATTAGGTACAAGGTATTAGGTAATAAAGTACTACTATACTTTGTACTTTGTACCTAATACTTAATACTTAGTACCTAACACCTCTCTTCCAACCACGATTTTACAATCGCAATGCCGCCTTCGGTCAATATAGATTCAGGGTGAAATTGAACGCCACGAACATCGTATTTTTTATGGCGTAAGGCCATGATATTGTTGTTGTCATCGATGGCGGTAATTTCCAAGTCTTCAGGAAATCCTGCTCTTGCAACCACCCAAGAGTGGTATCGACCAGTAGGAAAATTTTCAGGAAGGTTTTCGAAGATATAATCTTTCACAATGACTTTGGTATCCATCGCCACGCCGTGATACACTTTATCAAGGTTGGTCAATTGTCCGCCAAAAACTTCACCGATTGCTTGTTGTCCTAAACAAACTCCCAAGATACTTTTGGTTGGGGCATAGGTACGAATCAAATCCAACAAAATCCCCGCTTCAGAAGGAATGCCAGGACCTGGAGAAAGCAATATTTTATCATACTGTTCAATAGCCGCCAAGGCAATTTTGTCATTTCTGATGACATCAATATTGGTATATCCTAACTCTTTCACTTGATGAACCAAGTTGTAAGTAAAGGAATCATAATTGTCAAAAATTAAGATTTTAGGCTGATCCATATCTTGAAATTTATTGTATCTGAATAATTTGTTTATGAGTTTTGTTTATATAAAATTCATAAATCGTCCTCAAAGTATCTAAGGTATTAGTATAATTGTTCTTTATATAAAATTGTACAATCTTGCGAACATGTACTAAAATTACTTTTTATATCTTTGATATCACTCATTAAACGTCTATTATAAGAATTTATAATTGGTAAAGATTTTTTCAACAATGAATCGGCAGCATCTTTTTTCGTATACAGAGTTCTATTTTGAATAAATAAATATCCAATTGTTGATATTAGAACTGTATATAATATTATATGCTTCACATTCTTCTGCCTTAGCATTCGCCCCTAATTACACTTTGTTTTAATCTTATTAAACCTTATCAAGAATCTCTTGTACTTCTTTTTGCAATTTGGGAAGCTCTCTACTAATAATCGTCCAAATCACCTCATCAGAAATATTATCGTAGCTATGTATAATTCTATTACGTGTCCCTATAATATTTTTAGCGTCTTTGAGTTCAAAATTGGAATCTACTTTTATTATCCTGCTTGTTGCCTCTCCTATTATTTCCAAATTTCGTTCTATGGCCTTTTTGGTTTTTAAATCGTCCTTATAAGTAATAAAATCCCTCCGTTCTCCAAGAAATAGAAAAATCTCATCAATGCTTTGTATGATATCCAGCAAGTAACTTTTGATTTTAATATCCATATATTTTCACTTTTGTTTTCTCTAATTCTTCTCTAAAAAAACGATTTTTAATAGCCCTATCTTCCAGTAAATCAATCGATCTTTTAAGAATATTTTCTAAATTTAGTTTTAAGTTAAAATACAAATCTGTATAACGATATGGGTCTGTTTCATTAAAATCAACCACCAAATCAATGTCTGACAAATCATTAAAATCTTCTCTAACTACTGAACCAAAAGCATACAATGATTTTACATTGTTGATTTTACATTGTTCGTTAATCAAAGCTATTTGAGGCATTTCAATTTTCATTTGAACCTAAATTTAAAATCATTTACCGAATGCTATTGTTCTACATCTTTTATTTCCTAATGAAGACAAGCTAATATACTCTTCACCCTACACCTCTACCGCTTGCACAATGGCTTTTTTCAGCGCGGCCAATTTATTATGAACTTCCTGTGCTTCATTTTCAATCACTGAAAGGTCTACTACACCTGCTCCTGCTTGGTAATACAAGACATTGTCTTTACTCATAATGGTACGGATCATAATGGCATGGTTAAACACGCCGTCAAATCCGATATACCCAATACAGCCGCCATAAAAACCTCGGTTGCCATGTTCATAGCGGTTGATCAATTTCATGGCATTGTGTTTTGGCGCTCCAGACAAAGTTCCTGCCGGGAAAGTATCCGCTACCAGACTCATAAACGAATGGTCATTTGGCAATTGTGCCACTACTTTGGAAACCAAATGGATCACGTGACTGTAATATTGTACCTCTTTCAGGGTTTCAACTTTCACCTGATCGCCATGGCGGCTCAGGTCATTTCTGGCCAAATCAACCAGCATGATGTGTTCGGCATTTTCTTTGGGATCGTTCAATAAAGTTTCGGCCAAAATCGCGTCCTGCGTATCGTTGCCTGTACGCCTAAAAGTACCTGCAATAGGGAAAATCGCTGCTTGTTTGTCTTTGACTACAATTTGTGCTTCAGGCGAAGAACCGAAAATCCTGAAACTGCCATAGTCAAAATAAAACAAATACGGTGAGGGATTGATGGACCTTAAACTTCTGTACACATTGAAATCATCTCCTTTGTACTGTTGTGAAAACCGTCGAGAAAGCACAATCTGGAACACATCTCCCCTCCTACAATGCTCTTTTCCTTTCACGATAATTTTCTTAAATTCTTCATCCGTAAAATTAGATTCTTCCCTGGCCACCAATTCAAATTTGAAAGTAGAGAATTCTTTGGTCTGGATAAAATTATCAACCTGATCTAATTCAGAAACTGTATTTTGAGGCCTGTTTTCAATCAAATAAACTTCATTGTTGAAATGGTTGAAGGCAATCACAAATTGGTATACATGGTATTGTACATCAGGAATTTTGCGAAATTCTGTTTCGTAGGTTTTTACTTCTACGTCTTCAAAATACCTCACGGCATCGTAACAGGTATAACCAAATATTCCACCGTGAAGAAATTGAAAATCTTGCTTTTCGACTTCAAAGGATTGGGAAAAGCGACTGATTTCTTCGGCCAAAACCACCTTCGTTTGGTCGGCCAAAGATTTTTCTTCGTGCGAACCATCAGGAAAATAAGTGCTGAGGATATTGTCAACCACTTTTAAGCCAGCAATCGGTTTACAACAGATATAAGAATAAATGTCTTGGTTTCCGTGGTAATCAGAGCTTTCAAGCAAAATGCTTTTCGGGAATTTGTCTCTCAGTTTCAGGTAAATACTTACCGGCGTAATGGTGTCGGCAAGTATTTTTTTATAAGTAGTAATTAAGGAATGCTTCATGTGATTGAATTTTGAATTTTGAATGTTCAATTTTTAATTGAGACGTTAAAATTCAGGTAAGCTATTTTTTAAACAAAAGAGGCTTACCGTGTCCGGTAAGCCTCTGTATATCTTTATCAATGAAGATTATACCCAGCCGAACACTTGCTCGTTAGTACATCTCCACCATCCTATTTTTGCTGTAAATTTCATGCGTATTAATTTTTACAAAAATTTACATAAATAGTCACTATTCCAAACAAATGGCAATAAATATTCTGATTAGTGTTGTGTTTTTAGTGTTGAATGTTTAGTAAAAAAACTAATGCATTCAATTTAGTTTTTGGTCATGGCAACAAAATTAAATAATAGATGGTCTTAAAATTAGGTTTACACCAATAGACCTATTGCAGGACAAGTCAGAATGTCGTCGTGCTCCCACTAGCAAATCATATTGTTCTTTTTTATGAAACAAAGTTCTCCTATATTTGTTAAATCATTGTAATAAAGACCATTTATGAGTTTCATTGTTTAAATGATTTCCCATAAAAAATTCAAATACTTTTTTCTAAAAACGTAGTCGCTATATAACATGAAAACTGCTGATACCATAATCCTACATCCTACTGCCGACAAATTTGAAGCACTTATGGCTTTTGTAAAGGCACTTAAAATTGATTTTGAGATTCCTAAAACAAAGCTTTCAATTTCAAATGAAAAAGCTGTGTTGATGGAAGAAATTAAAGAGGCCGTACAAGAGCTTACTTTAATTCGTCAGGGAAAACTAAAAGGGATAGCTGCAAAAGATTTATTAGATGAGCTATAATATTATTGCTGTTCCTACATTTAAAAAGGAACTTAAAAAACTAGCTAAAAAATACCATTCATTAAAAACTGATTTAGCAACCTTATTTGAAACCTTAGCAATAAATCCCGAACAAGGAGTTTCATTAGGTAAATAATTGTTATAAAATACGGCTTGCCATTGCTTCTAAAAACAAAGGAAAATCTAGTGGCGCGAGGTTGATTACCAACTTTGTCATTGCTGACGAAACGGTTTACCTGCTATCTATTTATGACAAATCAGACAAAGAAAACCTGACCGATAAAGAACTAGACGAACTCCTAAAAGATATTCCACAATAAGTTTACCAACACCATACCATCAAAAAAAGCCCGTATCTCTACCAGCTTTTATTTCTTTATATTCACTTCACTACAAGAATGGGCTGAGTCGGAGACACTTCTTATCCCTAATCCTTAGAACTGCTAAAGCTTATTCAAAGGAGCACCGAAGTTCACGTGCACCGAGTCGGAGACTCTTTCTTATCACTAATCCTTAGAACCGCTAACGCTTATTCTAAGGATAGAAAGTTAATGACAAAAAGCTTTCACAACTCAAACACGAAGACACCCCATCTTTCTACAATTAAACAATAGTCAAAAAACTACTCCAGCCTCCTGTATTTCGGATTGTGGTTACGGCTGGCGATTTTGAGATGGAAGTCGTACAGCAACATGATTTCGTGAGAGCCGGTACTGTAAGTGGGCAATCCGTTAACGGTCCAGTCGAAGGCATAACCGAAGGTGATTTTTTCTTTGAATTTCAAGGCTTTGATTTTATCAAAATGTATCCCTACCAAAGCGGCCATGGCGTCGCCGGTTCTGTAACCACAACCTATCCAATAGGCTTGGTCTTTTTCAAACAACACACTGATATATCCTTGAATGGGTGACTTGGGCTGATAACTTACCAATCCCATGGGTTTAATGGAAAAGTCTTTGCTGACCACAAAATCGCCTCCTATTTTCCCATAAAAATGACGCGACAATACCGATACACCCGAAGCATTGTATTTTAATTTGGGTTGATTTAAATTGGTCATAGAAGCTGCGGCATAAAACAATTTGGTTCTCAGGTGCAAGCCAAAGCCAAAATTCGGAACCAGCGTCGAGCCCATTCCAACATAAACATTGTCAACGCCACTGTTGTCCTGCAGTTCTAATTTGGATTGGTCAATGCTGAATTGTTTGATGCCTGCAGAAAGTCCCATAGAAAAAACGACCTTCTTCATGTGGATGTGGTAAGCGTAAGAACTCATTACTGTCAGGTGATTTTCCAAACCAATTTTATCCGTAATTGCATGCAAACCAAGTCCAATATTTTTATTTGGAATTGGAGAATGCACACTAAAAGTACCTGTTACAGGAGCACCACTAAATCCAACCCATTGGTTCCTGTAAAATGCCGCAAAACTAATATCATTGGTTTTACCGGCATAACTTGGATTAATAATCAAGTTATTATAATAGTAATGCGAAAAGTGTAGGTCAGGATCTTGCTGCGCAAAACCCTGAATACACCAAACGATTAAGATTATATATATCGGTAATTTTTTTTTCATTTTTAAATAATACCCTGCGCTTATCTCTGCAATAATATGGTTCCTTTTTCTACCGTTTCGCCATCCACGGTAATGATGAAGAAATAGGTTCCTTCCGGTAATTCTCCACCATCCCATTTAACCAAGGAGTTGTCATAATTTTTTGCGGAGAAAACAACATTCCCCCACCTGTTAAATACATATACCTGATTTCCTCTAATTTTATCTATATCCTTGATGTAGAAGACATCATTTATTCCATCTCCATTTGGAGAAAATGCATTTACTGCTTTTGATTGGTAATTGAACACACTACATACTGGATTTGACCAGGAAGAATCCGCTTTACCTGCTACATTTTCAATGGCCAACACCCTGTAACATACCAACAACTCATTGTTTTTGGAAGGCATTGATGTACTGGTATCCACTCCCGTTAATGTCGCTTCTTTGGTATAAACTGTTTCTTCACTATGTTTTGTCCAAACCTGGTATTCTTTTACTGACGTCCAGCCAATATAGTTGTTCCACGAAAGACTGGTATTACCTGTTTTAGGATCCGCTACACCTTTGAGTAAGAGATTGCGATGTACATTGCTATTCATCGAATCTGAACATAAATTCAGGCCTTTCCCTTTCAATATATATTCGTAAGCATTTTCATTGATCTGAACATTTGCATCCAAATAAGAATCCCCTGGTTTGGTCAATACACTTGCAATTTTAGTCCAGGCTCCAAGCGTTGGCAAGGCTGTTCTGCGATAAATGGCTACCGTATCGGTTGGTTTTAAACCTTGAGAAAGCCAATTCAACACAATAATACCATTTTGTTCTAAAGAATCACTCACAACTTTAAGAATATATCCTTTGCTGTCATAGAATATTGGGATTTTTAAGGAATCTGTTGCACAACCAAGGGTAGTATGTTCCGTAATCACAATTTGTTTCGCTGGATTTGCCAATACATCCCAGTTTATTGTAGCCGTATCGGCATGCGCAATACTGGTGTCAGAAGTCAATTGTCCACCGGTAACTTTCCATGAATAGTTAGAACCTGCCAATTTACCTGAAGGAATATATTCATTTCCATTGATACCCGTAGCACAGATATTGGTTGGCCCCGTGGCGGTCAGTTTATGTAATGGATTTACTTTTACCAATGCCTTACCGGAATAAGTACCCACACAAAACTTATCTGACACCGATTGTAAAGTATAACTGGTATTGATGGATGGATTAACAGACACTTTGTAAGAGGAAGGTGTAATTCCAGTTAGAGATGTAACTATTGTTCCGTCAGAATAGGCAAATTTCCATGGAGAAGTTCCAGTGAGGTCAACGGTAATATTGGTAGCTTGACCAAGAACACAAATTGCGGAAGTATCACTCAATTGTGCCGTTGGAGAAGGATTGATAATCACCGCCGCACTTCCATTGCTATTTCCGGTACAAGTAGCATTGCTAATTTCATTGATGGTATAAGTAGTCGTTTTAGTAGGTTTCACATTGAAGGTATATGGATTGGAAACAATTCCTGAAATGGTATCATTTTTCAGTCCATCGGTGTACACCACTTTCCAAGGAGACACATCGGTGAAATTGAATTTCAAATCAGCCCCAACACCGGCACAAACCGCTGTGCTTCCTGATATTTTTGCCGTGGTAACACAAGTACATAAAGGATCAAGTCCTGACAGTACAGACACTACCGTAGCCCCACCCGCTGTTCCGGCGCAAGTAGAATCCCCTGAAGACTGAAGCGTATAGGTAGTGGTTGCACTTGGTTTCACATTGAATGAATATGGATTTGAATTGATATTGGTAATGGTAACCGGAGAAATACCATTGGTATAGGTAACAGCCCAAGGTTTATTGCCTGTAAATAAAACATTCAAATTGGTCGTTACGCCATTACAAATGGTGGTTCCACCAGTGATTGTAGCTGTTGAGGCTTGATTTACGGTAATGATTGCTGCGCCAATTGAAGCTCCTGTACATTGCGCATCACTAAATTCAACCACACTAAATACCTGTGTACTGGCAGGCGAAGTGACAATTTTATAAGGAGATGCCAAAATATTGGTAACGGCAACAATCTGGGTTCCGTCGGTATATTTTAAATTAAATGGCGCCCTACCCAACATGCTCACCGATACTGTCGCCGAACTGCCAACACATATTGAAGCCGACCCAGACACACTGGCGATTGGGAAAGGGTTTACAGTGACCACAGCGCTACCATTCCCTAAACCTTTACATCCTGAAACATCACTGATGCCACTTACTTTATAGGTTTTGGTACTCAATGATTGTACGGTGAAGGAATAAGTAGAAGATTTGATACCGGTAATCAACACAGGAGTTGTGCCGTCAGTATAGGTCAATACCCAAGGTTGTGTACCTTTCAAATCAACCGACAAGGAAGCAATTCCTCCGGCACACAAAGTTGCCCCTCCTGATAAAGTAGCTTTAGCCGAACAATTACAAATTGGCGTTCCGGGAGCATACACAAATACACTTGCCGAACCACTCACCGTTCCGGTACAGGTTCCATCATTCACAGCGGTTAAAGTATAAGTCGTGCTTGCTGTCGGATTGGCTAAGGTTACCTGGTAAGGACTTGCTACAATTCCTGAGATGGTAACTGGCGTGGTGCCATCGGTATACGTCAATCCCCAAGGGGCTTTTCCAGTCAATACAATAGAGAAATTAGAATTTGAACCAGGACAAATGGTGTCTATTCCTGAAATGGTTGCCGTTGGAGATGGATTCACCATAACCGTATCAAATCCACTTACAGTGCCAGAACATTGGTTATCACTTACATCCACCAGGCTGTATATTTTAGTAACTACCGGTGAAACAGCGATGGTATAAGGCGTTACAATTATTCCTGAAATAGTAGTATTTGAGGCACCGTCCGTATAGGTCACTGTCCAAGGTTGATTACCTGTCAATTTCACTTTTATACTGGAAGCAATGCCAGCACAAATTTGGGATTTCCCATTCAAAGTAGCCGTCGGCACATTATTCACCAAAACCACTGCTGCACCTGTTGCTGCACCTGTACAAGTAGCGTTTTTCACGCTTGTTACGGTATAGGTTTTGGTAGAGGTAGGATTCACATTTACCGAATATGGTGACGTCGTAATACCTAAAATCGTCGCAGGCGTTGTGCCGTCAGTATAGGTCAAATCCCATGGACTTGCAGCCGTAAAGCTAAAGTTCAATGCATTTCCATTGCCAGTACAAACACTTCCACCTCCTGATAAATCAACCGAAGTTGAACAAGTACAGATAGGATCATTGGCAGGAGTTACTGTAATTGTTGCAGTGCCTGAACTTGTACCCGTACAGGTTTTATCGCTTATCGCTGCAACGGAATAAGTTGATGTGGCGATTGGAACAACTGGTAATGCATAAGGATTTGTAGAAATGCCTGTAATGGTTACCGGAGTTGTGCCATCAGTATAGGTAAATGTATAAGGTTGTACACCTGTAAATACAAGCCCTAAGTTAGTCGTTTTCCCAGCACAAATGGTTTGTGTTCCAGAGAGGGTTGCCGATGCAGGTTGACTCACATTGACATCAAAACTTCCACTGGCTATACCAGCACAATTCATATCTGAGATGGCAGTAACCGTATACGTTAAGCTTGTAATTGGAGCAACTTTAAACACATAAGGATTGATGAAGATTCCAACCAGTGATGTTGACGTTGTGCCATCGGTATAAGTCAGTTTCCATGGAGAAGCACCGGTCAAAATAACACTTACCGTTGCAGAATCCCCTAAGCATATCGATTGTAATCCAGCCAAAGTTGCTGTTGGAGAAGCAGCCACTTGTACAATGGCGGAACCTGAGCCAACTCCTGAACAAGTTGCATCACTCAATGCGGTATATGTATAAGTTGTATTGGCCACTGGTGCCACCGTAATTTTATAAGGAGAAGCTATGATGCCGTTGATGGTTACCGGTGATACCCCATTTGAATAAGTCAAATTCCAAGGGCTTGTTCCATTTAAAGTAAATGTTACATCAGCCATTGCCCCCGCACAAATGCTGCTACCTCCTGATATTGTTCCACTTGCAGCACAGCTACACAATGGATCGGCTGGCAGCAATACGGTTGCTACTGCAGCACCTGAAGTGGTGCCGTTGCAATTCGCATCGCTTACTGTCGTTACCGTGTAGGTACTGGTTGCCAGTGGCGTTACCGGAATGCTGTATGGGCTTGATGGGATATTGGTAATGCTGGTGGTCGTTACCCCATTGCTGTAGTCAATATTCCATGGGCCGGTTCCGGTTAAGGCAACACTTACATTCGTGGCGGTTCCTGCACAAACGCTCGTATTGCCACTGATGGTTGCTGTTGGTTTGGCTTCGATGCTGACCACTGCACTTCCAGCTACTGATCCGGTACAGTTGCCATCTACCACACTGTTGAGGTTGTAGGTAGTGGACACCAGTGGACTCA
>Ga0209353_10000939_pt1 | contig 16985 bp, 16 predicted proteins | sample LauGreSpBDMM15SD_2_FD_187561 | JGI IMG/M metagenome (GOLD analysis project Ga0209353, IMG submission 187561) | Freshwater lake microbial communities from Lake Michigan, USA - Sp13.BD.MM15.SD (SPAdes) (version 2) | ecosystem: Environmental > Aquatic > Freshwater > Lake | place: Lake Michigan...
AACGAGGTCCGCGCCGACTCCATGAAAACGCGATTTGCCGGTCTTGATGCCGTCTTGCATCCCGGTGTGCCGACCACCGACCCGCGGATCGCTGGCCGTGGTCTCATCCCCCACACTGAAAAATGCTGGTCGTGCATGTATGGTCACCTAGATATGATTCGCGAATTTGTAGATAAAGATTCGCGCAATTACGCCATTTTCTGCGAAGACGATATCATGATTGATTCCAGCTTCAAAACAAAGTTGGATCACGTGCTCACCGATTTTGAAGCGATGCAGATGGACACCATGCTTCTGGGTTACCTGATCACCTATCCTCTCGTCGGCGAAACCAACGGTTCATTTGGCAAATATCGTCAGTCCATTTATGTAGATTTAGACACTACGGAAACCACCACATTTCGCTACTATGATTATGGCGACATCTGGGGCACCCAAATGTATTTGCTTTCCAGAAAACAGGCGACCCGAATCGTAGAGAAATATGCAAATGGATACGCAGACGAAAACAGGGCGATTGCTCCATTCAGTGCCGACTGGACAATTACGAAGGAGGGCCGACGATGCATTGTTTACCCGATGCTGGCGATTGAAGATGGATTAACCAGTTATGGTGATGACGAGGGAGGACAACACGATTTCCATATGATGGCGCACCGTTCGCATTTGCATGTGTCCAAATATATTTAAAGGAAACCTACGGTTCAACAAGTTTAACCCTTCCCTTTAAATAAACCTACGGTTCAACCCTTCCCTTTAGGGGAAGCAACAAGTTTCTCAAACCGTAGGTTCCCCTAAAATCTTTCATTCATATATTATAATGGAACTACCCGCTGATTTGGAAATAAATCCCGATAAAAAAAAAGAACAAAACACGATTCCATTTTGGAGTGATGATCCAAATGTTTTGCTGAACAATGATTTCTTGTTTGAATTATTTCCCGTAGAGAAGATGTCTTTTGAACAAAAGTTGAATGCCATTTCGCGCACAGTGGTTCTTCTGACGCTCATTACATTTTTGTACACAAAAAGTGTGCGCATTTTATTGATTGGTGGCATTTCTCTCTTCTTTATTTTCATGCTTCACAAATCCAAGAAAGTAGAGAAAGACGAAATTGAGAAAAAGAAGGAGGGATTTTCACCAACCGATGACGTGGATTTAATAAAATCCGTCGATTTGTCCAATGTTTTTAGAGAACCCGATTCTTCCAATCCGTTTGGCAATGTTTTGGTGACCGATTACATTTATGACCCAAATAGAAAACCGGCGCCCCCTGCATTTAACCAAAACGTGAATGCCAATATTATTGAACAAGCCAAAGAAATGGTTCGAAAAATGAACCCCGACCAGCCAGATATCACAGAGAAACTGTTTACGGATTTAGGCGACCAATACGTGTTTGAACAGTCTTTGAGACCTTTTAATAGCACCGCGAGCACCACCATTCCCAATGACCAACAATCGTTTTCCGAGTTTTGTTATGGCGGTATGGTGTCGTGCAAAGAAGGCAACGCCTTTGCTTGTGCTAAGAATAATGCGGGCAACTACAACCTTTACTAAGTGGGAGAACTACGTTCCCCCAAAGGCGAAGCCTGACGGCTTAAAACCCCCTCCTTTTTAAGGGAACCGACGGATGTAGCGTACAGTTAAACCGTCGGACACTTGCTTCCGTAGGTACTTTCCTATAATCCCATGCTTAATATTTTTTTGTAAGGGAAGGGGTCATAGGGGGTAAGCGAAGCGGGTCCGTAGGTTTCCCTATTTTTATATTGTATATAGTATAATCAAAATGGCATCAGTATACCCATACACATTCAATGGCCCTTCACGAATGCGAAGCGATAACACCGACAAATCACAGCAGACCATTATGAATACCAAGTTCAATAATTACATGTTGTCCACTTATTTTAGCGAGAATCGCAGTGATAATCACGTGAAATTCGCAACTGAACAGCCTTCCATGATGTTCACTGGAATTAACGGCGGGGCAAGTGGCGGTATCAATCCTTTCACTGTGGATGTGGATTCGACTTTGAACATTAAGAAGGAGAATGCTCGCGCTTTAGAGAAACTCTCTCTGCAACAGCGACCCTTCTTGACTGTTCCTTATTTAGGCAGAGGTTCTTGCGACACCGTATTGGAGTCTCAGTTAAAACAGGGCGACATCGTTGCAAACAAGAAGAGTGTTTCTACCATTACCGAACAATCCTTTAACAACATGTATCCTTTGATCGACAGTATCAAGGAAACCGTAACCAACCCCAAGTATTTGGTTCAGGAGGCGGCGCTGGACGGCTGGACTCGCGGTGGGTCGGCCACCCGAGAGCAGGCCAAATCCAAAAGCCATTTGCCCAATGATTCGGGATACTAGTAAGGGAAACCTACGGTTTCCCCTAAGACCCCTTCCCTTAGGTGAGCCTCCGAGCGAAGCGAGGTATAAAGGAAGGTTCAAAAGGGAACGTAGTTCCCCTAAAAGAATATAAATAATAAGTGTTATTTATATTTAGCAAACTATGTCCTACAACTACGACGCAACCGACATTTCCTACGAGGACGACGACGCATATCAGCAAACTGTGTGCAAACTGTTTTCGATGGAAGAATACGACGACGACACCATCGTCAAAGTCCTCGACCGACTTTTCTTTGATACAAAGGACCAACCGCTTTTCCAGGTGGTTTATAACCAGGCAGCGTCCTTCATGTTGTCGGAAAATCCGGAGATTGGACTCAGTGTCCTGTTTTCATACGACAATCTGCCCTTGTTCCATAATATGCTGGTTGCATTTCACACATTGGATAACCGGTTCGACGACTCTTGTCCCGCGTATGTTGCATTGCATAAGAAACTTTTCTCTTGAACCAGTATAAATGACAGATACTAGAAAAAAATCGCAAAAAGGAGATTATGATTTGGAACAGGCCGTCAGTTTTGGATTTGTAGATTACTATGTTAATTCCGAAAACCGCATGGGGTGCCCCGTGAATACCTATTTTCCGGGAAACGGACTCATAGGACAAAAAGCTTCGCGCGTCAATCTTGCCAACAATTCGTGCGACATTGAATCCATGTTGCGAGGAACTGGAACGTGCAATATGGTTCAGACCCAGAGCCCGATTGTACCGGATATAAAGCAAATACGGTCACTGAATCTTTTTGATTCGCAACCAGTGCAACTCCCGGAGCCGATGGTGGTGCATAAGGGACAGAGACCGCGTTGGTAATAGGGAAACCTACGGATAAGGCACCCTATAAGGTGCCGACGGTCGGACGCGAAGCGTCCTTTCCCCTATGACCCCTTCCCTTCAGTAAAACCTGTATAAAAGGAGGGGGCGAAGCCCCCTATCTAGTGCCACTTGCGCATGACAAATTCCGCGCACATACTCGATACATTGCAATCGAATCTTACAAAGGTTTTATTTTTATGAACAATGTGTTGTTCATAAACTTCTTTGAATCCAAGTGTGTTTAATTCGCACATTTTTTTGATCGCCGGTTTGCATTGAATGATTTTGTTAACCACGGGCATTAAAACCTGCCATTCCAATCGCTGACATTCTTCCGATTCAATGAGTCGGTGAAATTCGTTGATCATTTCGTCATACATCAGTTGCGGTTTCACATATTCTTCTACCAAATGTATTTGAATATCGGGTTGCAACTTGTCGTAAAAATTCTTTAAGTCCATTCTATATTTTGTGAAATTGTGTTTATGCCGTTTCAAAAAATATTACTCGTAATTTTTCTTTGTGAAATTGTGTTTTCCACCTTTGTTCCGAAAAGATGTGTTCAGGGGTTTTTTGCTTTTTTTGAAATAGGAGAATCGGTGCAGTGAACTAACAACTTCGCCAAGACCTTTATCGTTAAGATCATCGATCGGTCTTTCGTTAAGATCATCGATCGGTCTTTCGTTAAGATCATCGATCGGTCTTTCGTTAAGAATCCTCGTCAAATAACTGGGGTTTTGACGAACATATTCGATCAGTTTTTCATAAATCGAATCAAACGTTTCTCTCGGTTCGTGCACCAATGGCTCAACACTAATTTCCGCATGATTATCCAGCATTATAAGTTCCCCCTCTTGACTAATTTTGACCGGAACCCGGATTGTAGCCGTTAAGTAATTTTGATAATCCATTTTGTAAATCTATATAGACATATTTTTATTATTATTTTAGTAAAATAATTATATGGATATTGTTGCCAAACAATACATAAGGGACGCCGAGCAAATATTAACTAACACTACATACCTGGAATACTTTTCCTACTTTAAATCGATAAAGCAAAAACACGTCGCCCAACTTTACGAGAAGGCGGGAAGCCTTTTTGAACTAACCGAATTTTTGGAAGACGCAGGTGACAATTATATGTTGGCTGCCACCTATTACATTGAAGTGAATTTGCTGATGTTGTCCGCCATTAACCACAAACGCGCCGGCATTTGTTTCCAGAAAGCGAAAAATTATACCAAATCGTCGGTGGCCTACCGGATGGCTCTGGAACAACAGCCTTTTGATACGAATTTCGTGATTAAATGCTCCAGCAGTATTGCTGAAAACTATTTTGCGTTGGGAAATATTGCGGAATGTATCAAATGGTTCGAATCGTGTATCATTGCAAATGTGAAAATTGGCAGAGACGATTTGAATTTTGATTTTTACGACAAGTTGGGGATTATCTATTGCACCTGTTTGAAAAGGTATGCGATTGGAATCACGGTTTATGACAAATTGGTGGAGCTTTTGCGAAAACGAGATGATGTATCGCTTCCGATTTACTGTTTCATCGCGGTTTTACTGCGGATTCTGGCGAATGATGATGATATGGAATTTGCCAAAAAATATATGGACTCTTTAGACAAATCGTTTTTGGAGAGTGGATATGCGGAATTTTTGAAAAATATCTTTTTTTACGCGGGGAAAGATGTTGAAATGTTGGCACGGTTATATACATATTATGGGGAACGCGTTCCTGGATTGGACAATGTCAATGTTCAAGAATTGGTTCGTGCGGTTATCGCTTTGTAAAAAAATGTGGGTTTAATGTATAAGGTATTATGGATCCTGATGCTGAAAGAGTTGCGAAGGAAGCCGCTGAAAAAGTAGAAGCCGAAAGAGTTGCAAATGAAGCCGCTGAAAAAGCAGAAACCGATAAACTTGCGAAAGAAAAAGCAGAAGCCGATAAAAAAGCCTCTGACAAACTTGCTGCTGACCCAGAACGGTACGCAATTATTGAAATTGATGATGCTGGAAAAATAATGGTTCTTGATACATACACGGATGCTTTTTCGGTCGAACTTCCTTCTGAATTAATTAAAAAAAAAACAAAATCTGTATTTGCAATCAAAATTATAAAGGGTAACTCATGTTCAGAAGATGAAAAAACAAAATGCATAACATACGATGGCACTACTTATACATTAAATTTGTCAACTGCTGTGACAAAAGAAGAAGCTGAAAAAAAACTGATTAAAGAAGATTTTTTGGCTTCTGTATCCGTAGATACAGGACCCAAGTCTGCTGTAGATACAGGACCCAAGTCTGCTGTAGATACAGGACCCAAGTCTGCTGTAGATACAGGACCCAAGTCTGTGACTGGAGCCGAGTCTGTTGTGGGATCCAAGTCTGTTGTGGGATCCAAGTCTGTGACAGGACCCGAGTCTGTGACTGGACCAGAGTCTGATGATGGTTGTGCCGATAATGTTCAAGATATAAGTGGAAATTATTACAAAGAAACCAGAATTATTGAAAAAATATCAGATTTTTACAAATACATTCCATTTTATTTATTTTTGAATGATATTCTTCATAACAATAAAAAATGTTCACCTGGAACAATAACGACTATACATAAGATCATGGATGAAATATATATTATGCCAATAAATTCTAATAATTTTATAAATGATAATGAAGTTAACAAAATACAAAATACAGATTTCGAAAAAATTAATGGTTTGTACGCATTGATTCAGTTTATAAATACAACGAGTGGCTATGAAAAATTAACCGTGGATACAATTTCAAAAAAACTTGAAGTGTTAGTTAAAAATGCAGAAACCGCAAGTGCAACATCCGCGACCGCAAGTACAACATCACCGACATTTGAAATGATTGCACCCTCAAATGCATCAAATTCTTGTTGGTTGAATTCGATATTGATGGCGTATTTGGTGCCATTGTATGTTATGTGTGGTAGTGATTTTAAAACGAATATTAATTTTGATTCTAAACAATACTATATTGTAGATTTAATACACAAATATATTGACGCGCATTTTGGAAAAAAAGATAGAACTGGTTATAATGGTTCTGAGATAATAACTGATATTAAGAAATATTTAGTTAAACCCACCGTTATTGGATATTTAAATGAAAATTATTATTTAGTAACCCCAAATGGAACAAATAATCAACACACGTTTTTATATAATAATGATTTTCTATTCCACAGCATACTAAATAACGGTAAACAAATTCATTTTGGTCGCGAAGATATGAATGTGGTGCCATTGAATATTAATGCCGCAAAAATGGAAATTAAGGATAGTTCATTAGTTATTGATAACCGAACGTACAATATTGACAAAGATATTCGTTTTATAACATTTCAGTCCGAAACACCAGGAGATTTCTCAACATCCGTTCAAGAATTTTTGAAACCAGAAATCACAGTTGACGGAAAAATATTCGAACAAGTTTCATTTGTCTTAGCAGATAGAGGTCATTATGTTGTGGTTGTAAAAAATAATAAAACAACAAACACATATTCTATGATAAATGATTTACCATCCACAATTAAAGACGTTACTGAAGAAAAAGTGAGAGAACTAATATCAAAACGTACTTATTTACTAGACGGATATTACGTAGTTGGAATTGTTTATATATTGAAACAATATGTTTGTAATAATAATCCATTTGATGATACAACGAATGAACAAACATTAAAGAATGATACAAAAAGTGCATTGATTGGTATTGAAAAAGCTAGAGAAGATTTTAAGAAACAAATTGAAGATGCAATCGTGCTTTATAAAAGTGATATGAATGACCGTAACAAAGCCCAAGTAGATGCTTTAACCAAATTATTGGCAAAAGAGTTTCCTAAGAAGATTCCTGGTGGTTCCCGCAAAACCCTGGGTCCGAAATCCAAAAAGACCAAACGCAAATACTACGTTTACAAGAAATAACCAATAAATATATTTAGAAATGTGTGTTCTAAATATATACATTCATGGCGTTTTATATTGTTGCGCACATTGTTTTTGATGAAAGTGAATTAAAATCGGTAGACATTGTGGATGAAAATCAGGTTTTTACAACAGATACACTTGAGGAAAATATTAAGAACTTAAACCCCAATTTTTACATAAAAATTATGGTCGAAAAATGTAATGGGCTAGATGACAATTGTTTTGGGTTGTCGAATGGGACTCATTATCGATTGATTTTTGACAAAGTCGTTGCCAATGGAACATTGGCGAATGGAGACTTTTTGAAAATGGGGGCAAGTGCAAGCCCGATGAACGCAATCGAAGAATTCAAAAAACTCATCGTGAATGCATTGTCTCCAAAAAAATCGATAAAAGTTTTCAAACAACTTATTGCAGAAGCATTGCAATCAGTTTCTCCGGTACCTAAAGTTAAAGATGAATCTGTAAAACCGGTTGATAAACCTGAATCTGAAGTTAAGGATGTATTTAAAGATAAAGATTTTGATGATTTATTCGGAGATAGATCTGAAGAACCATTTGAAGCTAATACTGAAGCAGATGTCCAAGAGGTTTATGAATGGAATAATGATTTTAATTCTAATCCAGGGTTTGATTCTAATTTAGACTTGGAGATGAATTTTGATCCGGCAGTGATAAAACAAGAAGATGTGGAAGCCAAAGCAAAAGCGGATGTGGAAGCCAAAGCAAAAGCGGATGTGGAAGCCAAAGCAAAAGCGGATGTGGAAGCCAAAAGACTACAAGCAGAAGCCGATGCCAAATCAAAAGAAGCAGAAGACAAAGGAGTAGCAGATGCCAAAGCAAAAGAAGCAGAAGACAAAAGAGTACAAGCGGAAAAAGCAGATGCCAAACCAGAAGCCGTTGCCAAACCAGAAGCCGTTGCCCAACCAAAAGGACCATCCAAAAAAACACAAGAAATGAACCCGCTAGTAAATGATAATAAAACATATTTCATAAAATCAACAAAGAATCCTTAGGAACCCCGGGTTCCCATCATGTTCCGAAAACCAGAACGCAAACCCTTTTTCCAATACTGTAAATCCAATACAGTACTGGATTCCGATTCGGTTAAAATGAAACACATTCGACCACTCAAACGGCAAAAACTCTTTGTCCAATTTCACCAGCATATGGTAGTAGGCCAGCGTTTTTGCCCCGTGCACATGTTCGCAATAATGCACCACGCAATAATGGCATTGGTCTCTTTCCGACCATTGAGGGGGCGTTGAACCACGAATGGTAATCAGTTGTTCTGTCGGAACCGATTTGACAATTTTCAGCGCATCGCCTTCCAGTTCGCCGATTTCGAATGGCGCCCACCTATATATGAACCGGTTTTTGCTTATCGGTATCCAGTTCTTCTCGCAATAGGTGTCGGTCGGCGGTTCTAACACACGTCCGTTCTCAAACATCGCCATGGATGCGGAGTAATCGCCCGTTATCATCCGGATTTTCTGCATCACGTGGTAAGATTTGTTGGTCGCAATATACTTCAGCTGATTTCCAGAAACGAAAAGTCGCACATCTTCCAGTCCCTTAATCGATTTGTCGTATTCGCGGAGCCCGATCATCCCTTCCCACATAAACTCGGGGTCTTCACGAAATTCGTTTAGATCCTCCGTCAAATAGCACCGCAAATTGAGCGTTTCCAAATGGCCAATCGGGTGATTGATGTGGTATCTGCCACACTCGTCCAGCTTGTAGTTGACGTACCGCACATTCAAAATATGTTCATTGTCAAAATGGATGTACGAACTGGATGACGGATAGAACCCGGGTTTTTCCGGAAATGGGTATCGCACGGTGGCCATTCCGGTTTCGTCTGCAATACAGCGCGAAAAAAGATGCGACGGAATGCGGACAATGCTGTCGTCGTGGTCGGCCTTGAACCAGACGATTTCCCAGCCCGCATTGGCTTCCAACCACGCCCAGAAATTCACTTCCCACGTGATGTGGCGATACCGGTGCATAAATATGGTGAAATGCTCCAAGTAAAGGTCGAACAAATCCAGAAAAGATTGACCGTCGCCAATCATAAACCCGCCACAGAATCGCCAATTGATATTGTCCACGATGCTTTCCATTCCTTGGCCCTTTTCCCAGCATCCGGGATTCGCGATGAATCGAGGTTTCAATTTGCACGTGGTCAGGAATTTCATGTAGTTGCACGTGGCCTCTTTTCGCTTGAATATGTGCGTTAAATTGAAATCGATCCAGGCGAAATGCTGAGTGTCAAAAGGATTCTCGTTGACCGCGTTGACAACAAACTCGATTTTCATATTCATCAAACAGAGAAAGAGAAACGAATCTTTCACCATGTTGCGGGAGGCAGGAAGATTGCCCTTGTACAAACTACAGACCTTGTACGTCCACGATTTGGAATAATCAACATCACGCAAAACCACGTTGGAAAATTGGGTCCAATCAAAAGCCTCTTTGATTTCGGCGTCCACGTAGAGAACGATGGGGACACCCGTTTTTGCAATTTGTCGAAAATTGTCCATTCGCCAACTGTGCGTTTTGTGGGGTTCTTTGCAATTTATGTTGACAAAACACGACACATAGGTAAGTGACGGCTTGGATGATGGAAAAAGATTCATCGTTTTATTAAAAAATAGATTTACTGTCTAAATATATTTTTTATAAAAAACATAAACAATATTATTTATTATTACGTTTTTTTTGTGTTTTTTTACCACCTTTTTTTGATGTCTGAATGGTCTTGATATTATTTCACGGATTTGTTTAAGTTCTGATGATGAAAATGTGGATTCCATAGTTCGCAAATTATCAATTTGTTCGTTTTTTTCAGGTGTACATATTATTTTGTATACATCACCAATTTTTGTCTTATAGTTGAAAATATATCATCTTAATGTAATGTTTCAATTGATTCAAATACTCTTCGATTGCATTGGTTTATGGATGGTAAGGGACAGAAAATATTATATTACTAATATATATGGAAGAAATAAAAGAAAAAATAAAAGAATATTTTCCTGAATCTGAATTTAAAATTAATTATGACTCAGAGGAGGATGAATATGAAATTTTGTCTAATAGTGAAACAAATGATTTGTGTTTACTATTTAAAATAGATGGGGACCATATAATAATAGAACAACTAAATAAATGCAAAACGAGTGGAAAACAAAATTTAATAAATATAGAAAACTTTGCGACTTCAATACCAAATATAAATTATATTAGTTTAATGGATAAATCTATGTTAAGATTATGTGAAAATATTGCTATTAAATTAAATATTTTTCTTATTTTATGTAATAATGAATCTTGGTATAATACAAAAGGCTATTATTCAAAAACAAATCATACAGATAGTCAAATAAACAATAGTATACAAATAAATAGAAATATTATTAATTTTTTAAATGAATGTTTTGAAAAAAATAATATAAAAGATGAAACTAAAATAAAACAATTACTTGATGGTATACAATTGTTTACTTCGGATGATGTTAATAAATTATCTGTTAAAGGTTTTTTTAATATTGTAAAAGAAATTATGAAAACAGAATCGAATTTTTGTCAAGATAAATACATTTGGTTTAGAAATATATTAATTACTATATATTTTAGTAAATTATTACAATATGATATGATATTAACAAAAGATATAGTAAGAAAAGTCGGCAGTAAAAAAAGAAAATCAAGGTCTAAAAAAAGAAAATCAATGTCTAAAATACAGGTAAAATAATATTTACATTTACACCATTGAATGTAAATATCATTTGATATATGTAAAACAGTAGTATGAAATAAAATTGAACTCCTTCCAAAAAACTGAAGCAAATACAAAAATAAAATAAAATAATAAAATGCGTATCTTAATCATTTTATTATCATCTAAAATATTAACAATCCATGCGCTTCTATTTTTACAAATCGGCATCCAATTATTTATTTTATCAATATTTCCTTCGTACAATAAATGTGTATTCATTGCAGTATTATGTCCAAGTTCATTCCAATCTATTTTATTTTTATTTTGATGTAGCAAATAAAATGCGGAACTGTTACGTGATAAAGATGACCAATTTACTTTATTTAAACCGTCGAAGAATTAGAATGGCACAAAGTGCCATTTTTTCTTCTAGGTTCGTGACCGATAACCATTTAATAAGGCACACTTTGTGTGCCGTTTTAAATGTTCATCGGTTTAAATTGTCTTCTATTATCTCTATGGCCGCATGATTTTCTGAAAACGAATCCCAGTCTATTTTATTTGGGTTTTCTTTCAAATAAGGAACTGCTTCTGGATGTTTTGATATAATAGTCATATCGAATTTATCTATATTTTCGTATATCCAAGACAAAAACACAGTAGTCATAGTGTAATGTACGTAGTTGTATTTATATTTATTAACAACAACGGTTTGTTGTTAATCAATTGTTTATCTAGAGTCCCCGGGTCAATATCTCTTCCTTCTTATATATCTGCTGGCTCACCAGAAATCGATACACGTTTTCCTTTTGGTCGCCGGTCAACGTAATGACTTCGCCACTTCTCAGGTCGTTTGAAATGAACCCATTGCATTTGTATTTTTTTTTCAGGTACGCCATTATTTTTTCAAGGTCTAAATCGGTGGCCAATCCAATAATGGATGTATGGTATTTTGAGCCCGAGCGTTTTTGCACTTGGATTGTCACGGGTTTCGGATCCATTTATACTTTATAATTATTTATAATTTATTTATAATGATTTATTTATATATATTTACTAATTATTATGAACCCCCTATTGGAAATCACGCTGAGTGATTGGACTCCGTCCATAACAAGGTTTTCATTCCATTATGTAAAAATTTACGAAACGGCCGGAAAAATTGTCTTGTCTCTGCGCAAACAACTGCCAAGAACAAAACACGCCATCCAAATGCCCGAAAAAGTCTTGTCGAATCACCGATTCACACCTTTGGAACTTGAAATGCTGAAACTGAATTTAGAGATGATGTTGAAATCCACCCGGTCATTCGTTCCGTGTTTTGCGCCACTTGGGTATGAACACGATTTGGAGAAATACATCCTCGGGTTCGAGATCTTTTCCAAAGAATACCGGAGAGAAACCCGCCAAAAAATCGACGAGGAAAACAATCATTTTATTTCCGAGTTGAAGGAAGAAAATAAGTGGTTGCAAAAGGAGCTCAAACAATTGCAGAGAAACTACAACACGTATAAATACGAATTCAATGAGTTTGTCCTGGATTATCATCGGTTAACGGATTCCAGTATCTGGCCCAAACACATTGATTTGATAAGAGAGAACAAGGAATTGGAAGACCTTTTTCAAAAAGAGAAATTTGAAAAAGAACAGTTTATGACCTATTGCAACAATTTGAACGAGAAATTGATGGAACTCACGGATGAATAGAATATCCAGAATACAAAAACAGGTTTGCAATGTTTGCGAGAATGTGCAATGTGCATACGTTGAATGCCAATACATTTTTTGTTTATAGTAATACACACCCAATGCGTAAAAGCCAATTGCACCGGTGGTTATGCCATAATATTGGTACATATTTCGAGATCCATATGCTTTATAAATTTGACAGAGTAAAGCACATTTGACAACTCCCATGTCCAGATACCGCCTCCAAGAATAATCGGGTTTTCGCCAGTAATTGATCGATGTTATAAATACGCCCAATGGACAAACGGAGAGTTGATAACACCCAGTGTAAACGGCATACAAGGATGACCCCAGTGATAAAAATGACGTGTTATAAATTGTTCGATATTGGTCTTCTTGCAATATACAATCCATGATTATATAATGATATATCTTTTTATATCATTACAATGGTTCGCGAACACGAAAATCCCATCACCATAAAAGGAATGTAGTTCACGATTTAGCAAAATAAAAACGAAATAAAATAAACATTAATAATATAATGGAAAATGAAGCTTTTTTGCAAGCCTGTAAAGACGGTAAATTAGAAGCAGTCGAAAAAGCGATTGCTGAAGGTGCGGATGTAAATTATAAACATAAAAGTGGATTCAGCCCTTTACATATGGCGTCACATCCAGGCCATATCGATATTATCAAGATGCTTATATCGAAAGGTGCTAACATACAATCTAAAGATAAAAATGGATTGACAGCTTTGCATATGGCATCTCAAGAAGGTCGGTTTGAAGTTGTCGAATTTCTTATAGAAAACGGTGCTAAGGTAAATGATAGAGACGGTTTTGGATCGACACCTTTATTTCGAGCGTCAATGAGAGGTCATTTAAAAGTGGTCGAACTACTTTTGTCCAAAGGTGCGAATCCAAATATTACAGATACTGATGGCGCGAGTCCTATATATATGGCGTCAACCAATGGCCATACAGAAGTTATGAAAGTACTTTTGACTAACGGTGCTACGATTGACAACGCAAGTATCAATTTTGCTAAGAATACAAAAACCAAAGAGATTTTAGATAAATGGCCTCATTCCATGGCAATTTTGGCGTTGCAAGAAAACCATACGTATAATCTACCTAATATGAGTTACTTGGAAGACCTTAATGATTTTTTGGGTACAAAAGACGGCAGAGGGAAATCCAAGAGATTTCGAAAATCCAATAATAAAAAGAAGACGATTCAAAAAAGAAGGCGATACAAAAAAGACAATAAAAAATAAGGAGGGATTTAAAGGGAACGTAGTTCGCTTTAGGCGCTACACGCGATGCATTCTTCCGCCTTCTTCGGCTCAATGGTGAACTGTTGCGCCTTGTGTTTGCCTCTGCGCCTCAAATAATACATCCCCGTTTTCAACCCTTTCGACCACGCGTAAAAATGCATGGACGTCAGCGAATTGTAGTTGGGGTCTTCTTGCCACAAATTCAGACTTTGGCTTTGGCAAATAAACGCCCCGCGGTCCGCCGCCATATCGATGACGTGGCGCATCGGAATCTCCCACACTGTGCGATACTTCAGTTTGACCGCGTCGGGAATGTTTTCAATATGTTGAATGCTACCATTGTTTGCAATGATATTATTCTTGAGCTCGGTGTTCCATAACCCCATATCAATCATTTCTTTCATCAAATACCGGTTTGTTAACACGAATTCTCCGGCCATTGTTCGGCGACTGTAAATATTGCTGGTGAACGGTTCAAAGCATTCGTTGAATCCGAGGATTTGCGAAGTGGACGCGGTGGGCATCGGCGCTAATAACAAGGAATTTCGAAGACCCGTGGTCGCAATCTTGGCTTTGAGCTCGGACCAATCCAAATGGGTTGACGGAGCGATGTTCCACAAATCGTATTGCAACTGGCCTTGGGACGCCGGTGATCCCGCATACGTTTCGTAGGGGCCATTGATTGCCGCCAAGTCCGCAGACGCATGTAGGGCGCCATAGTAAATGGTTTCGAAAATCCGCTGGTTCACCGCCTTGGCCTCGTCGCTATAAAAGGGGATATTCAACAACATAAACACGTCCGCCAACCCTTGGACGCCGATTCCGATGGGTCGATGTTTTAGATTGGATACCCGTGTTTTCTCTGTGGGGTAGTAGTTGACATCAATGACTTTGTTCAAATTTTCGGTGATGACGCCTGATACTTCGCATAATTTGTCGTAGTTGAAAACCCCGTTTTCCACAAAGGTGGGGAGACCGATACTTGCGAGGTTGCAAACCGCGGTTTCGTCGGGTGTTGATACCTCCATAATTTCGGAACACTGTCCTGTTAAAACTCCATTAAAAACCCCCATATGTCGTTTTGGTTCTGTGAAACAAAAAGTGTCTGATAGTTTCTCTACGGGTTCGATAGAAATGATTTCAATAAAATCGTATGAACCTGAGTCTGGCATTTTGCAACCAATTAGTTTTATTCCTATTTGCAAATCTTGGCATTCAATTATTTTCGTATTGTTGTCATCATCAATAACATAAAATTTATGATTTTTGGTGCATTGAATACTCAATATGTCATCTCTGTTGTTTGGCTTTCCTTTTACTTCCAACAACTTTTGATTTTCTCCCGTTTTTTTTACTTCTACTTCACTGTATTCTTCACCATTCCAAACATTGACTTTTTGATTTTCCAATAAACGAATTTGTGTATGTCCTTTATCGGTTAAAATCAATGTTTCCGGTGCAACACATAAATTCGAGCTTTTTATAATTCCCACATTTTTCTGGTTTGATTTCCGATTGGCGGAATCCTTGTAGCAAAGATAAGGTGTTCCAGTTTCCATCTGGGCATCCAATACTTTGAACCACAGTTCTCTCGCTTTCACGGTCACGCGTCCTTTGCCCGCTGTTTCATACTTGGAATACAAAGCCTCGAATTCCTCCCCATAGACATCGGACAATCCAGGGCACTCGTCGGGACACATCAGCGTCCATAATCCGTCGTTTTTCACGCGGTTCATGAAGAGGTCGGGTATCCACAGCGCGTAAAAAAGGTCGCGTGCCTTCAATTCTTCGTCGCCGTGGTTCTTGCGCATTTCCAGGAACTTTTCAATATCCGCGTGCCACGGCTCCATGTAGACCGCGAAAGACCCGTTTCTCTTTCCGCCTCCGTTATGCACAATGCAGTTGTGAATCATATAGTCATGTTCAGTTTTCATTTGAAGGTCATAAAGAGTTCCAGAATAATTTTCAACAGTAATATTTTTAATTCTTGTCAATAAAAAATCATTAAATCTTAAAAATTTAAAAAACTGTGTTTTGTCATACTCAATATTAATTAAATCGCAAATTGTTTGTGTTTTTGGAATTCTTAAACAATAAGCTATTTTTTTATTAATTATTAAACTTCCTGCAATTGATGTATGGCTTTCGCCAACTCTATCTCTAACATATCCACTTGTTAATATTCCAAGTTTTAAACAAATGAAACGAACACTTTCAATTAAATTTCTTGATGTACTGTCAAACGTAAGCTCGTTATTGTTGCACCCATCTGTATCTATTAAACCTTTTAAAATATATTTTGATTTTTCAACAGGTAAATTTAACCATTTATGATGAACCCTTTTACTTTTATTAGAATCATATACATCACTATACCGGAAAGGCATATTTATATTTTTATTCCATCGAATTCGTGTAATATTTTCATTGGTATCTATTCTGTATTCTATGCATTTATTTTCAAAATATTTAATTGCAAAATCTAAAATATGTTTTTTATTTGTGGAATGTAAAGATATATAACCATTTTGGTCTGCATTGCTCATACAACCATCGCCCAATATTACGCCGTACATATAACAATCATCTGCTGTTATCACATTTATGTCCGCACTATAATTTGGAATTTTATAAACTAACATATCATCATTTGTTAAATCTTTGGCATCGATCCATTCAAACTTTGAAATATTTTTATTTAATCTATTTTCAATTACGCTGTAATTCAATCCGCGCGATTGTCCTACTAATGCATATACTGGGTGTTCTGGTGTAATTTTGAGATTATCAATCGAATGCATTGTTTCAATACTGTATATTTGACCTTCGTATGGATGTTCCAATACATTTTCAATTGTTTCTACACCACCCGTCAGATTAAATACCTGTGTTTCGCCATAAGAACAATTTTGTATTTCAATGGGTCCTTGTGTTGTATAAATATATGTTTCTGGTACAACGCACTGATCAACATACTTGGCAGTATTATTGAACACGCGCAACATCGGCACAATCCCATTGCTGGTGCCATTTGTCCCACGGATATGGCTATTGGTCGCACGAACATTGTGGATATGCAGTCCGATTCCC
>Ga0209353_10000944_pt1 | contig 16949 bp, 6 predicted proteins | sample LauGreSpBDMM15SD_2_FD_187561 | JGI IMG/M metagenome (GOLD analysis project Ga0209353, IMG submission 187561) | Freshwater lake microbial communities from Lake Michigan, USA - Sp13.BD.MM15.SD (SPAdes) (version 2) | ecosystem: Environmental > Aquatic > Freshwater > Lake | place: Lake Michigan, USA...
CACATGCGGAGTGGTCTGGTATGGCCATTTGTCAAGTACTTCAAACGCAAACGGTTGCTTGAGCATCAGTGCAGGCAGTTCGGCCCAACCATAAAAGTTGTCAGGGTCATCGCCTGCTAAAATTGCAATTTTTAAATTGCCAACCAACTGCTCCAATGGAGACCCTGGCTGAAAATAGCTACACGCCCACAATCCCCCATCTTTTAAGTACAATGAAACATGCTTGCCTTGACCTGGGTGGCTCATAACTGTTTGTCCATCAACTATACCATTGAAGGCCGAGTACTCCGTCAGCCTGGTAAAAAACATACTGCTGGCAATTGGTGGCGTATTGATTCTTATACGTTGGCCTTTAAAAAGTATGTCCTTGACCAAGTCGTGATCCATAATAGACCAAAGTCTGCCTTCATAATATCCGCGTTCAGCTATGTCAATTAACTTGACACTGAGTTGCCCAAATAATTGATGCGGATCTTCTTCGTCTGTGATGAATAGTTGCAACGATTCATCAATGTAATCAGTTTCTAAACGTTCGCGCAACGAAGTTACCCATACACTGGTGGCTTCAATACGTAGTATGCCAGTATCGTTGAATAATGTGATACGTAAGTCACTGAGTGGGTTTCCTTGATATTCACTGGTGCTGAGCCAGCCTTTCCAAACGTGCCGTTTCCTAACTGCGTCATGTTGCTTGACATTGACCAGATCAAGTGATCCAATTATATCACTGAATGCAACTTTGAAATCATTTTGATTTAATTTACCGGCTAGTAAATCTTTCACCTTACTATAACTGACTACAAGGCTACCAGCAACTTTTAGTTGTCCTGGCTCAATTGATCTAATTTGGCCGTCTTCTAAATTATAATTGACGGTCCAAAGTTCGGGAATTTGTTTTTTACGTGTTCGTAATTCAAATTTAATATTAGCCATTGCGCCAGTACTCCAGCGGCTTAACACTACCAGCTAGCCAGACTGGATTTACCTGCGAATGATTTTCAAGTTTAAAATTTCCGTTAGCAGGGTAGAATGCAATCCAATCATCCCATGCGTGGTTTGCATACATCACTGGTGCCACTTCTAAATCTCGCATACTCATGTCCACTACTTTGAACCACGATGGTGCCGACCAGTATCCTGTGGCTGCCGCAACTGCCAGCAGGTGTTCAAGCCGGGGTGTCTCAGGTTCGTAATTTGTCCAGTACAATGATTTGTCAAGTAGTGCAATAATTTCAAAGCTAAGTCTAGCTGATATTGGATCCCCGATGACTGCAATGTAGGGCCAGACATCGTAATGATTCTTTTCAATTGCTGCTCTATGATATATTTTACCAGCCGCCAATTCCATGCCACGATGATCAATGCCCCGGCCTGGCATATAGTTTTCTTTGCGGCCTTTTGCTATGCTTGCAAATTCAAATGTTGTTCTGCGTGGACACAGGCCAGCAAGACACAATACATCACCTGCTTCAAATTTCAACTGAGCAAGTTGCAAAATCTGTTCCATTGGCTCAGCACTTGTTTCAACTACGATAGTTTTTACTGTTGCATCTACAATTGCAACATCGTGCTGTGTTACTGTTGCCAACTGTTCTTGGCCAGGTCCTGCAACAATATACACTGTTGTCATGCTAGGAACTCCATGATTGTTTCATAATTGCGGATAATGCTTTTCTTGTTCATAATATGAACGTCTTCGCCACTAATTTCAACAGCAATATTTTTCCACTCCTCGGGCAAGTTGCTTAACATTACCCAATGGTTCGCACCTTTAACTTCTACAATGTCGTCACGCTGATCTTGGTATCGCATAAAATTTGGAATCTGTCCCATGAAGCCGCCGTCGTGCCATCCATCGCACATGTGGGCTGCAATACTTGCAGAGTAGTCTGTGCGATATAATGATCCAGGAAACTTGTATAAGAATCGATAGTACTCCCAATTCTTTTTTACTTCGCTCCATACGTTAAAGAAATGTTCAGCTTGTTCGCTCTTGCGCCAGTACACTACAGTTGACCACCACATGCGAATACCTGCATAATGCAACCAGCGTTCTGTTGTATATGGCTCCTCAAATCTTAAATTTCTAGCATCTCTATACATTGCCACTTCATTCTGGCCACCAAATAACATTGCCAAGTTTGCATTGCCGCATAGGTAGTCAGTGTCAATCAAAATAGTTTCATCAAATGGACTTAGATTATAAATGTCATGCTTGTTGGTGTTTGTGAACTGTGCGTTGAAGCTATGATATGCGCCATCGTGGTGTAGTCGCATGTTGCGTTCATATTCTGGTGCAGTGACAATGATATTGTCCCAGGCTGCGTCCATGATTTCTTTGCCATGTATTGTTTTGCAATGCTCTAAACTTTGTTGATTGGTCACAAGAACTACAGGATAATCTGGCATGTGTTTTTTTACAGCGTATGCCGCGACCAGGGCCAATTGCGTATAATCAAGTTGTTCGTTGTTATATGCGAACATCATGAAGCCTTTTGTAGTCATGTTATAGACCTACAATTTTAGCTGTACTTCTGGCTGCTTTGAGTTTTTGCTGTTCAGCATGCTTAAATTGCATTGCTGACATATATGCATCAGTTAGCAGAGTCAAGAACTCTTGAGGATTTTCAATTTTGATAACATTGCCACTGTGATCCTCAACGAATAGTTCAAGGCCCAATCGAACGTGTAATTCAACAAATGAAATAAGTTCTTGTGTTGTTTTAAATATTGCCCCCTGAGTAGAGACCAACATTGCCGTAGCAACCCGTGCATCAATGTTTTGACGCTGAACCTGAAGTGTTAGTTTATAATTGGCAAAGGCTAAAGCTTCGCTTACTCGTTTGTCCATGTGCTTCCAGAATTATTATATGCGCTGTTATTTACCAACGCATATTTTCTGATCTAGCCAATGTTACGTTGGACTAATAGGGTGCCAAAATGTAGATTGTAGCGCAGTTGGAATTGGAATTTCCAATGTTACTGTATTTTCAGTAACAGTAGAAGGATGGCTCATAATAACAGTCATTGAAATAGTGCCAGTTACATTGCTTCCAGTACCAGAATGATCCAGCACTGTTCTAAATGATAAATTACCATCGTCTATATTACCGTATAGCTTTAATCTGCTGGATGCATAACTGCCATAGCCTCCATATCCGCCATAGCCTCCATATCCGCCATAGCCGCCATATCCGCCATAGCCTCCATATCCGCCATAGCCTCCATATCCGCCATAGCTGCTTCCACCGCCAAGTGGGCTGGTGTAAAGTAAGTCTTCGGTAGTAGTCAATTCTGAGAACCCCTTATCTTGTGTAATACCAGAATTGCTACCAGTGATTAGACTCTTACAGTTCTCAACATTGAATTTCAATGTGCCCATTGCTTGAAAAATGCCGCGCCAATCGTTGTATCCATTACCCGAACCATTTGTAATGCTGTATGCAATTCGAATATCGCCGCCGGCATTGAAGAAGTGGCGGGCACTATTATAACCGCCAAAGTCCAACTGCACAACGTTTTCAAGTAGATGGTTCCATGGTGTTGAATAAACAAATGTTTCAATGTTGGAAATAGTTGTAAGTCCAGGATCAACTTCGTTACGAATAGTTCGAGCACTGTTCAATAAGGTAGCTGCTGTGTTGAAAAATTCCGCAGTAATCTTGTCACCAGGTGTTATAATAACTAATTCTTGATCAGTGCTGTTTGTACGCAAGGTACTTGCATTGATTCGGTTTACTAGTTCATTGGTATGCAACGCACTAATTTTATTGCCTTTGACAATTAAATTAACATTCTCGCCGCCCCAACCCCATCGTAGATCTGATTGTGCTTGCAAGTCGGTAACTGGACCACTGGCAACATGAGTGTCACCAAACAATTCATTAACTGACTCAGTTAACGCATTGTAGTTTACTGCTGTTATTCTATTACCAACTGTTACAATAGTTACTGGAACTATTGGCGGCGCAACATATCCGCATTGTACACTATTTGGTGTATCTACATTAAACGTTCCACCAGTGCCATTTGCTTTGACAACGCGATATGTAGTTGTTCCTGGTACACATCCTTCACTGATAATTGTGCCGCTTGCTAAAAAGGCATCGTTGATTGTAACAAAAGTGCTTGCTTGGCCGTTGTTAAGCGATATAGCAAAAGTCTTGGCACCCACTAGTCCATCGTCTGTTGTAGTAAATGTAACGACTTGCCCGTTTGTTACTGTGCCGGTAAGTGCTGCATTACTAATGTCGGCAGTGCTTACACCACTGACAGTGTAAGGGAAAGACCCAGTTTGATTTGTTGTAAACGTTACAGTAAAGCTATTACCTTCAAATACACTTGCAGCTGATCTTACTAATGCAAAAGTTGCGGTAGGCACTTCTGGGGCAGTTGATCTATCGCTAATACGAACACTTGTGCTAGTTGCAACAATCGTGCCAATGGCAGAATTTAATCTAACAGCAACGGTGAATGTCTCATTGCCTTCGGTTACATAGTCAGCAATTGGGTTTACGTTAAACGAACCAGTATTTGAGTTAACAATAAAAGTCCCGTATGTATCTGCAAAATCATTTGCATTGGTTGGGATAGTCCAATACAATGTTGTGCCATTGGCCACATTTGATGTTTGCACAGTGAATGTGCCCGATGAGCCTTCATTGATGAATGTTGGAGTGATACTAAACGCATAGGTAGGCGGTGTTGGCGGCAATAAATTAAAAGAAGCAACAACTGTTTTATTAGCGTCCATTGTAATGGACGCTGTACCTGTGCCTGTTGCTCCGCCGGACCAGCCGGCGAATGTACTGCCGGCCTGGGCTGATGCTGTCAATGCAATACTTGTACCAGTAGCAAATGATGCTGTTCCAAGTCCACTGATGCCAGCTGGAGTACTTGTTACAATGCCATTTCCTGTGCCAGTTTTGCTAACTGTTAGTATGTAAGTAGATGGTTCTTCGGTGTAGTTGTACAAGTCTACGTTATCTTGGATTGCATTAGCAACTAAAAATATAGCTGATGCGATTCCGGTAATTTTTACTAATGCAGAATCTCGCTGAGTTGAAGTTAATGTTTTACCAATTGCATCCATTGCCTCAATGAATTCACTAAACGCAAGATTAACAAGTGTAGGCTCGTCCAGCGGCAATAGATCAAGTAACTTGATCGCACCTGTTTGCTGGACTACACCAATTCGAGTATATGTTGTATTATTTTTATTGAATGTTATTGACGTAGCTGGAATTGGGGCACTAATAGTAGTGCCTACTTTGGCCAGGCACACCAATTCAGTTGCATTAGCAATTGTATTTGCAATTTCAGCATTGACAACATCAATTAACTCTGAAATTGCAGCTTTGGCAGTGGTGTCAGTATAAGTTAGGCCAGCAATAGATCCAAGATCTTTTGCCAATGCTATTATATTGGCGTCATTTAAAATTGCTTGGGTTTCAGTTGAATCAAATTGAAACTTAGCAGTAGTGATGCCGCTTATCCATCCTGTAAATTGATTGCGGAGTATCAATGATAATAAGTTTCCAGATTCTGGTGACCAATTCACCGTACGTGTAATCTTTGAGCCAGGTACAACGACACTTGTGTCATTGATTATAACAACTGATGTTGAAGCAAGACCATTGTCTAGTCTCAATACGAAGCTTTCATTACCTTCAGTCTTAGAATCACTAGTTACATTAAATGTTAGCACATTACCATTGGTTAATGTGCCCTTTAATAAGGCTCCATTGATGTCAGCTGATGTAACATTATCAATGGTATAGTTAAACGAACCTGTTTGGTTAGTTGTAAATGTAACCGTGAAACTTCCGCCTTCGTTAACAGATGTAACTGATGGAGTTAATGTATATGTTGGTATCACTGGATCAATGTAAGCAATACGATTCGGGCCACCTAATAAAGATTTAAACTCAGTGTATGATGTTGGAGTACCAATGTCTTGTATTTGATCAGTTAGACTGTTTGCTATTAGCCAATCTTTAACTGTTTCGCAATTGGTGGATGCTTTATTATTTGTTAAAGGTTCTTGTTGCAAATGTAATGCAATCATACCAGTTACTTGCGGAGCAGCCATTGATGTACCAGAAATGTTTACTTGTTTAAAAGCAGTATTTCCGTGTTGGTACGGTTGTGCATTGAATGAATTTGTATTGCTACATGCTGCCAATATATTTGTTCCTGCTGCCCAAATATCAACTCTAGGTCCTGCCATGGAACTATTAGTCCTTTGATCTTTTCCACTACTATATGCTACTGAATTCAAATTTCCAACCACGATGACACGAGAATCCATCGGACTTGCGCCGCGATGGTAATAATTTTTTCCGTAAATTGAAGAAACAAAAAAGTTATCGTAATCACCGGATCCGCCATCAGGTGTTGGTTTATCTATTTTGAATCCTGCGTTACCAGCGGATCTCACTACAATAATACCAGCTGTTATCACTTCTTCTAATGCGTTATTGTAGGCTGTTGAACTAAATGGGAGAGATGTGGATACTGGTCCCTCTAAATCTTGGACGGGCAACTGGGCACCGTCAGGAACTATTCCTCGTTGAAAATAATAATTTGGAAGTTGGTTTGCTAATACAGGAGACTCTTTATAACTTCCTCCTGTTATAGAACTAAAAAGAGTTAAAATTTCATTTACTAAATTATTTCGGTTTAGATTAATTCTAAGAGACCAACTCATGTTTACTACTGTTGGACGATTAGTTGTTTTGCTATTATGCCAGTTAATAAGTGCTTCAAAAACATCTAGAGGTTCGCCATTTCCGTCAAAATCGTTAGATTTTGAAGATAACGGAATAATGTTTGCACCCTTTGCCCATCCGTATGTTTTTCCTGCGGCAGTACTGGCCACGTGTGTACCGTGTCCGTCGGTATCTTGTCGGCTAACTTGATTTACTCCAGTTACACCACCTGATGTATAAGAATCCCACCCAACATCTAACACTCTGCCAGCAAATTCTGGATGATCCACTTGTAGGCCATTGTCGCTGATAACAATGTCAACATCTTTACCATCTAAATCGTATGTGTATTTTAAAGATGTGTTGTCACCTGTTCCGTATACATTTGAAGTATTACTATGACGAACCAAGCCCCAATTAACTTCTGCCCCTGCACTGGAAGTTGTTTTGTTAAAACTCTTTGTATCCATTGGCGTTGAATCATACACAATCTTAACAAACGGTAGATCTCTCACTGGTTGTTCAACAGCGGCTACTCTAGGATCATTTCTTAAGTGGTTGGCTTCTGCTTCAGTTAACGCATATTCACAAATGCGCTCAAACGCCCAACGTGGATTTACAATCTCAACTCGGCGGCCAGGCGCGAAGCCATCGTCAGGAGATACATTTTCAATTTCATTCCAGAATGCATCATAGTCTACGCCTTTATTCAGCGCAACAATATATGTCTTTGTATCTGACATTAACGTACTCCAACTGTCGCTTCGACTTTGCCGACGCCTTCTCCGCTAAAGTTTCCTAAGCTACGACCAACAATGCTCCACGCCGGAGCATCCACTGAAGCAGCTTGTGCCACACCTGGAATATCAGATGCAATTAATCTATCGCCACGATTTACAATGCCTTTGACTTTAACAGGAATACGTCCTGCTACTGCAATAGGAAGTGCATTTTTGTCACGCTTCTGTCTTGCATTCATCAAATAAGCAGGGCGAGTTGAAACGATACCAAAAATATTTGTATCGCCTGCTTGAGTTGTTTGTGTTACTTCAGCAGCACCACCAAGTGATACTAATGTACCTGCTTCATAACTTGCATCGCCTACGTAAATTTCTGCAACGTCAGCAAATTCAGCTTCCATGGAGATACCACGTAGCTTAAATGCTTGGGCGTCGCGGTCAGTGTTTCCTACAAGATTACTGCCAGTTGTATTCATGTTAATACCTTTGCCAATAACACTAAATCCTGGAATTGCATGTGACGGAGCAATTGTAAACTCTGCATCACCACTGATAATTGCTACACATGTTCCGTTTACATTTAAACGAACAACACTATGTGAAACTGGTGGTGTAGCAGTGTCTACTAAGTTAGCAAAGCTGATGCCTGATCCACCTTGGAATGCACTGGCTGTTACCCAACCAGTATTTGAGCCCGGTAATGTTAAGTCGCCAGTATAAACTTTTAATGCTTTATTTGTAGAGTCCCACCAAAAGTCTCCCAATCTTGCTTCTTCAAGCGGCTTTGTTATTTTTGCAGTTAAATGTGCAAGTGTTTTCCAACCAGAATTTGCACCAGTTGTATTACCGCCATCGCGTACTGCTAAACGGTTCTCTCCAGTATTAAACCAAAGCTGGCCGGTAATTGCTTCGTCACCTGGTGGTGTTGTGCTAGCAAAATTTTCTAGTAGGTGGACAAAGTTCTCAGCAATTAATTCGCCGTAGCCTAAATAATTTTTGCCCAATAGGTTTAAGCTAGTAGAAGTGTTATCGACTTCACCATCAATTAAGTTTAATAAAACTGTATTGTCACTTTTGTTTACTTCGTATGCCATATTCTTATCCTTTGTATATTTAGTTGCTGTCCAATTTAACCTGCTTGGACGCGGAGCGTATACACCACTTGAATACGCTGATTGGCCAGTTTTTCAACTGGGTGAAAAATAAAATGTGTCAACAAATTACCGGTATTCACTCCGCCTGTTCCGCGTGTCTTTAAGCAAATTTCGTCAAATACAAACTCGCCTGATATACTTGTTGTTGCATCTAAACTTTCCTGTGTACTATTAACAATATTAAACACGCTATCAGCTGAATCCGGATCTGAGTAATCTAATGTTGCTGTAATGATAATATCAGAGTAAGTTGTACCATTGGAATGAGAAACAATTACATTATTTACAGTAGGATCAGGATTATTTAAATCATTGTCATCTACCACTCTAAAATATGAGCTCTTGTGCAGGTTTGCGCTTGCACCACTTATATTTGGAGCGCGATACGATATTGTTCCATCTGATGATGTAATGCTTGCCCCATTTCCAAAGTGCAGTTCACTGATAAAGAAGCTGGTGTCACGTGACAGCATTTTTGCAATGGCATTGCTCATGTTTTCCTGGTGGATAGCATTTGCACCACGGACCAGTTCTTTTCCAGTGTCTAAGTCTGTAATTACGACCAACGTCTTAATACTGATGGGGAGAGCTTGTATATTCATAATGATATTTAGTTAGTTATTTTATAACCCGTGTTAAATCTCTGTCAGGTTTGCAGTTGTTACGTCATATTCTGCTGTTAAATACGGTCCGCTTTCAGTTGTTAACATTTCTTCGTCTTCAGTTGATAAAACAATTGCAGTTTTAACTACCAGTGTAATTGATTCGTTAATCGACACACCCAGTTCCACCGTAGATTTGCTGTATTGATTTGTATCAACAATTTTACTGTGAAACGGTTTTACTTCGTTAATGTACTGTATGATATTAGTTTCTCGCTTGTTGTAAAACGTAGCTACCGGTTGCAAACTATTATTACTTGATTGTGCCACGTCAAGGTAAGTGGTCTTAGAAACCCAATCTGTTGTTTTAAGTTGGCTCAATGACTCTTTGACCATTGCAAAGAACAATAGGTTGAAATAACCAAGATCATCATTGATAAAGATATCGTATCTTACTGCACGTAAAATATTACCAATGATTTCACTTGCATCTTCGTCCCATGGGTTGCTGTCCCACCTTGCATTGTCCCACGCATCGCCAAGCGAGCCGTTCCATACAGCATTGCGGAATTGAATTGTGCCGTTCTTTCTATATACTAATGTGATGTTATTTCCATCTTTGGTATATGCTTCAACAATATCACCATAGCTGTCAATTATTGCAAAGTTATCAACTGTGTCGTCAAGTAAACTAATTTCTGAGCTAGAACTAATCTTAGTTGTTATGTCACCGGCATTAAAATCAGCATCGGCGTAATCAGCATACTGCCAATACTTTGTAAGATCTCGTGTATATGCTCCACTCAGTGGTTGGTATGTTGTCAAGTAGCGACTCCAATTTGGCTTACTGACAATGTCAATATTCAACAAAAAGCTGTTCAATGCAACTGTAAGTGTACGTCGAGCTTCTACAATGTCTTTGAACCAGCTCTGCGGATGCGGCACATACAAATTGCCGTAACGACGAAGCGGGTGCAACTTCTGACTTGGAACTCGTCTTCTCATGTTGATTACTGCATGGTATCCTGCATAGTATACACGACTGGCCGATTCAAATAAATTCCTAATCAATGCACTTACTGCACCATTGACCAATACTTTCCTTGTTATATCATTTTGAAATGTACTTGCAACAAAGTCACGAGCAACAAAGTATATTTTGTGATCTTGGCCGTATTTAGATTGCCATGATGATTTAACATCAAGGCGATTGTCGTCTAAGTTTTGTAAAATTGGATAATCTGTTACACCGTAATCAGCAGACTTACTGAGAATTCCATTGGCAAAGTCTGCAACATATTCACCCTTTGAATATGTCTGACCTGAAATATAGTATCTTATTGGGTAAGTTTCTCTATAATTATCTCTACCTACCACACTTGATTCAAGTCTATGGAATAGATAATCATTGATGACATCTCCTGCAAAGCCTTCTGTTACTAGCACATTTGTTGAATGCACTTGCTCTGGGCGTTCGCTTTGTTCAATTCGTAAAATAATCTTATCGTTGTTTCCAAAGAAATTCTTAAAATTTGAAATCAACAACGCATTTTCACTGATTGGACTCAACCATGCTACTCCATTTGCATCTGGATCATTTAGTACTGATTCAATTGATGCGGCGCTGTATGGACGAGCCGAGTTTGCTGGCAATACATTACTGGTATTCCAATAGTAGTAGCGAGTGCTTCTATTGTTAGTGACTGGATCTATGTATGCTTGTTCGGAGTATCTGATCTGATCAACCCCACTGCTGTTATCACGCTTGGCTGTTGGCATTTCTTCCACTGATGGAATAGTTTCGCTTGATACCCATTCGTAAACTGCAACTTTACTATCAGCGAATTTTTCACCCCAATGTGACGCTCTGTATTGAATGTCACTGCTTTGCTCGTATTCAAAATATCGAACTTGACTTAGATCCCACCACAGTTGTCCAATGTTGTTACTGTTCCATGGCATGGCGGCATATTCGTCTACTTCACCCAGTTCAGATATATTATACACTGCTGGGTCTACCACTTGCTTATAATCCAGGTATTGTCCAACTTCGTCAATGGTAAGACCTTTATACGGATCAAACACTTCAATTGAAGCCACTACATCTTCGTTATCATAGTCAACCACTGTGGCACGATAGATGTTGGCAGTATTAACCAATGGTCCGTTGTATCTCTCAACAATGTCGGGATTATTGTCGCCATCTGCATCCGGTACATAAGTTATAATCTTCCATGTTCCTTCAGTATCGCCGTAGTCAATATAGGCCTTCATGCCAGCAATAAAACTAATACCAGATGCGGCCCATTCTGCTTCGGTGTTAAACTTAACGGAAACTAATTTGAATGCCACAAGATCGTACACAACTTCATCTGACGAACTTCTTGCTTCTATTAGAATGTTATAGTCATCTACTACGCCTTTAACTTTATGAATTTTATCATAGCTGCCGTCGCCACTGCCAGACATAATAAAGGTTTCGCCTTCTGTCAATCCGTGCGGACTGGCAAACGAAATCTTACTTTCATTTAATCCTGGTACTAATGCGTTTGGGCAAGCTTCATCAACATACATTGGAGCCATTGCTTGCAATACATTCCAACCTTGGCTGCTAAAGTCACTGATCCAAATAGATGGCAGAATGGCGCCTGTCACTGCAACCACTGCCCAGTTTGTATTTCCTGTAAATGCACTGGTTGACGAACCAACACTTTTTGCAGTGGCTCTATATAGTGTACCAGTGTACCAGGTGTAGTCACCTACTTCGTAATCGCTGTATCTACTGTATGAACGAGTTTCAAACAATGTTTTAGTGGTCAATTCATATACAGCAGATGCATTTACAGTGGTAATCAATTTCAATGCATTTAAGTCCAATTCGTCAATTGTTAAGATGCGCAACGAAACGTCTGCAATGTTTGCAATACCTGCACTTGGCAACCAATTGTTTGCTTGACTGTACTCGGGATTTAAGTCTGCTGGATCTAGTGTTTCAAATTCAACCTGCGTTGGACGAGCAATCCAACGGGAATCACTGCTGCCTATTAGATCAACAATATTGTCTCCGCGAAGATCAAATTGATCAATGGCTGGATTGTCAATGAATCTAATAATCTGGCGAGCATTTGTGATGTCTGCTTTACGCAATTCAATTTCCCATACTCGGCAAGAGTCCAGTCTACCAAAATTGCCAGTGTTAAACATCCATTGTTCATTGACTGCAACATCCTGCAAGCGGCCAGGCATGTCAATGTTATCATTGCGCATTAATGCATTGATTGCCAAGGTTGTTCCCGATGCAGACTGCAGACCTTGTCGATACAAGTGTGAAGTTGTTGGATCTTGAATAATATCAAATATTACACTGGTGCCTGTTGGTACAACATTAGCACGGGCCAACGTAGTTTTAAATGCATCAAACGAACTCAGCTCAGGCTTGTGGCTTTCAATGATATCTGTTGTCAACGTGTCAAATCCCGGAAGCAATCCAGAATTTTGAACTATCACTCCAGGGGCAGATGGACGGCCAGTCCAGTTAAATGTTCTTCTGCCAAATAACTTTAATGCACGTAGTACATTTCCAGTAAGCGTATCAAATATCAAATCCCCAAATTTAGTTTTACGGTTTACATATACAATGTGATCAAATGCACGGATTCTAAAATCAACAAATACAATCTGGTCGTCACTGAGGGAAACAACTTTATCAGTATGAGTTTCAATGTCTCTTGAAATTAGTAATTCACTTGCCAATGCTGAACGACCAGAATTGAATATAATTTTTCCAGTTCTTCCTAGGTCAGCATCAAGTCTATCAAGCATGCCATGCTCATGTTTAAATTTTATACCGGCAGTTGTGGCAATTCCAACTGTGCAGTAATTAAGATTGCTCCATCCTTGCGCAGTCCATGCTAGAGCATCAAGTGCTGCCTGTTTCCAATCAATTACAGTTGCCTGCTCATTTAAACTGTCTAGCACCAGTCCCTTGGACATTTGGTACTCACCAAGGCCCATTAAGAATGTGATTAAATCTTGTTTGTTTGCAATATAAGAACCGTAGGGAATATTGACTTCCGAAGTGTCCCACTCGAGATACTCTACAAACGTGCCGTACGGAGTTTGGATTGCTCGACGGTTACTTGGGAATGAAGTACTTAAACTACGAGCACTTGGATTGAAGACTGTAAAACTACGGACTGATGGATCAAATCCATATACTCTAAACCCAACATCATCTTGCTCAATGCGAACTGCACTGTATCGCAATGCTTGAATTGAAACACCATCTGACATTGTTAAAAACGTGTCCTCTGTCGGAACATAACTGCCAGACTGATATTTTGTAAACGGCATTTGCAATGATATTGCACCATCAGTAAATCCACCAACTGCAAATTGTAATCGTACGTCAATGGACATAAGCTCGCGTAAAGGTGCTTCGCCATCTAAGTTAAATTCTCTATATGCTTCAAATAATACTGCACCAATGCCAATTGACGGGCGTTCTTGAAAGAATTGGCTAGGCGCAATAGAGTTTACTCCCTTTGCCGTTACACAATTGATTGCATTAAATGACGAAGTACTAAACGGATTCATTGCGCTGTCGAAGAATTTATTTACTGTGTCATAATCATCAATGGCATGCAATACCCCGGCCCAGGCGCCAGAGATACTTCGTCTCCATGCCATTTCGACTGGTCCAAACGAACCAATTTCCCATGGCTGTTGCGCTTCTGTTGCACTGGGACTAAGGCCCCAGGCTGATGGGTCAAGTAGTTCACCTGTAGTGCTAACTGGGAATGTATCAACCGTTCGAATCATTGCTGGTAATGTAGTAATCGCAGTTCCTGGCGCACTGATAATACCATTTTTAAGTGCATACTCTAATGCAGATCGTTTGGTTGTATCTGTCCACGAATAATGTGTTGCCCACCAGGCTGGTGCTGAATCAAATCCCAATGCTTCCCACGGAGCAGTGTGAATTTCAAATGTTCCAAAATGCTTAATGTACAGGCCTCTCCAGCTAAATCCATTGTAGTTCCATGTCCATGGATCAGTGTTTACAAAGTCTGTGCGGTCACGATAGTTTAAGCTATTTGAAGCAAACCATTCAAGTTGTGCGCGAGCTTGACTTTCCAATACATCAGTTGCACTATAATTACAAACTAAACGTTGGCGATTTGCTTCACCAACTGCATTTACACAGCCATTGAAGATTCGATTCTCTAACTCTAATATGATTTTATTAACATAATAGTCAGCAATGCTTCCGTTAGGATTATCATATGCAGTAATGCGTGAACCGTCGTGCCTTTGAATAAATGTTCGACTGTTATTTCCCCATGTCTCAGTTTTAATGCCAGGTACAAACAATCCAGACATTCCCAACTTGGCCGGACTTGCTGGCATTGCTGAATATGCACTAATTTCACTGGCATGAAATATTTCAATAATTGAATCTACCGCAGGGACATTCTTGAAAACTACAGAGTCAGCAGACGCATCTAAAGTATAGTCAACATTGTGTTGCAATAAAATACCATCAGCATAAACATATACATGATCGGGCCCATATAAACCTGTACTCAAGTTGTTGCCCAATGTAAACGATAACATAGTGCCGTTGGCAACATATGTTGTACTGCTCATTGAAGTTGTAGGGAATACCATTCCGCTGACTGCATCAGTTGACGAGTAAGTTACGCCCAGTAACAATTCTTCTAACATTCTATCAAGAGACAATCTTGGCAATTGACTTTCTAAGTCTAATAGGTTAATGTTCTCTTCTAATTTGGCAATAAATTTTCGATACCATCTCCAAGCACTCAATGATCGTGCAATTACAGTATCCTGTAGGGTTGGCGACAATTTAAGACTTGCCCATGTTGAACGCAAGGCACTATCGTCGGCCATGTAAATGCCGTTGCCAGTCAGCACTTGTGGGCAATCAATCCAAGACTGAGTAGGCTGCTGTGTCGCTGCAATTGTTGCAAGCATTCCGTGTACTAGTCTCCCGGCAGTGAATTCGCCAAAGTTATCAGTTTGAGTTGGATTTAACTTTAATCCTGGTATTGAAGTTAACCGGTCGTTGGTGATCACATTGCCTTGATGCTCTAAAAATAATTGACCAATTTGATTAGCTTGAATTGATAACGCTGTTACTCGGCCATCAACCACAGTTACCAATGGCTCAACTGTGGTTGGCAAGCCATTTAATGTAAACTTCATGTAACGAGGATCTGCATTGACATTGATTACGCGGGCCTTGAATGAGAAACTACCAATTTGGAAAGTTAATACATCGTCTGCATCATCTTCTATTAGAAACTCAACTGTGCTATCAACTATTGCATGGCTTGTACCATTGACTACAATTGAAGTTGCTCCGGGCACTGCAATATTAAACTTTACAAGTTCTCCGCGAGCAACAACTGCCCTGTTATCAACCACATTTTGAAAATTATCTGAATGCAATACAACTGCAATATTATTGCGTACTGCAATCGTCCATTCGTATGTGGGCCACATTGATGCATCCAACTCAACGGTTGTTGCGCTTTCAATTTGGTAAGAGCGGCAAGCCCAGCTTTTTAATCTAAACCATGCACGGCGAAAACCGTTGCTAAGTTCTTTATCCAAGTCTTGGCCATTGATACGTCTAAACGAATATGGGCCGCTTACTGTTCTCTGATCCCCTTCGCTGTCCACGTAATACGAATACTCATTCTGTGTATGCTGGTACAAAATATTGTACATTGCATTTTTAGCAGTGTTACTGGATGAAAGTTGAGTGAATTGCGTTGGCAAGAATTTTAACTTATAGCCTGTTTCTTTATCATACGTATCACCTGCTACCATTTTAATAATATTACTACTAATAACACTTGGCTTGTATCCAGTTACTGCATCAAAATCACTTAGACGGACACCATCTTTGCTATAAAGTTCAAACAATGGTTGTTGAGTAATACTTGTTCTGTAAGTGGCAGACATTGCAACGCCATCCTGCCAATAAAATTCTTCCATTGGAGTCTCTGCAACTAACGAGTTGACTACTACAACATCACCGTCGTTTGCTTCTTCAATTGAATATCCAACAATCTTCCCAAGGTTACCTTTAAAGTTAATAATTTTACCATGAAACTCGCTGTTCTTTGTAAACCATAATACTCTAGGCGCCAAATTTATTAAATTAATTGGTGTTAGACTGGTTGCGGCACCGAAGGCAATGTTTGCTTCGCGAGCGTTCATGCCGACGTAATATGCTGGACTCATTGCTAGCTTTTCAACTCCAGCCACCCAAGGTCTATAACTTGTGCCATGGCGGAATAATTCTAATTTAGAATCAAATTCAATAATTGGACGTGTTGCTTTGTCAACAGATACGGCAACATCTTCAAACGTAATACCCAAGAAGTCAGCAACAGATTGAATTGCATCTGCATGGTACCAAACGTTTACACGACTGTGTGCGTTTCTGTTTTCGGCGCCGGGCTTTTGTAAAATGTAATGCTTGGCATTAATTCCGCTGATTGTACCGTCCCATTCAACTCTGTCAAATGGAACCGCTGTTTGGTCCCACAGTCCGTCAGTTGAACGACTGTATGCTGTATTGGTGTTCTGGTAAGTTCTGCTTAGTAATTTAATACCTGCTTCAGTTCCAACACCCTCAACTTGCCAACGGCGAAGAATTAAATCACTATCAGTTGTTACATAGTAATTCAGCAGTACTACGTTAACTAT
>Ga0209353_10000946_pt1 | contig 16915 bp, 29 predicted proteins | sample LauGreSpBDMM15SD_2_FD_187561 | JGI IMG/M metagenome (GOLD analysis project Ga0209353, IMG submission 187561) | Freshwater lake microbial communities from Lake Michigan, USA - Sp13.BD.MM15.SD (SPAdes) (version 2) | ecosystem: Environmental > Aquatic > Freshwater > Lake | place: Lake Michigan...
GGAGCTATATTTTGAACTATTCCGCTTACTGGTTCAAATTTACCGCTGCTTTGATTCCAATAAAGAGTTTCAGTTCCACCTGCAACTGGAAGTTCTATCGTTTGAGGCGGTTTTATGTCTCTTCCAGTGTTTAACTTTGCAGCCAACTCTGCTTTTTGAATAGCAAGTGCAGCATCTGCTCTATTTTCTTGCTTACCAAGAAGTGAAATCTGCATTGCTTCTTTAATTCCAGCTAACGATTGTATTTTTTGATTAGTTGAAAGATCAGGATTTGAAAGATTTGCAATAACTTCATCAGCCATTTCACCTAATGCTGGAACAGCTTTTTTCATAGCCGTAGCCATTTTTATTCCGCCAGCAACTTCCTTTTCGTTTTCATTACGTTTCTTAATAGTCTCGCCAATCTGCGCTCCAGTATTAGCCAGTCCTTGCCCGATTGCTTGGCCTGCACGTTCAACACCACTAAAATCCGCCATCATTAGGCGAGGATCAATAGTTTCCCCTAATCTTTTTCCTGCTCCGTATGCCATATTATTTAATTCTTTTATTAGCCTGGTATTGCATTACCAATTCCTTGGAATAATCCACTCCATACTTGTCCAGTTGCACTTGCTTGTGCGGCACGAGCATTTGTAATGTTTGCTCTGTTGGCCATTCCAAGGTTAGCACCCGTATCTGGGTTAATCATTTGTGGAACTGCACTTCCGATTGCACCGAGTCCAAGTTGAAGTTGATTTTGTCCAGCTTGATAAGACAGTGGCGCATTACCAAGTGCTTGCAAACCTGGTGCGGTGTAGAAGTTCTGAGCCATGTTAAACGCCCCAGTTTGTGCTTGGTTGGCCTCTTGACGTTTGCGAGCTATTAGGTCTGCTCGACCAAGAACTTCAGATCCAACAGATGCTCTGCTATTAAGCATACCACGCGAAGCAAATGCCTCACGGGAAGCCTGATCGCTCATACGCATTTCTTCTGGTGTAAGTTGCCGTGCAGCCTGAGTAGCTCTAGCTGCTTCCATTTGTGCAGCCTCTACTTGTGCCTGAGCTTCTGGTGACAATGCTTGTGCAAACTGCCTAAATGCTGGTGCTTGTCCAGTCATCGAGGCAAGTTCAGCAGCTCTAGCTTCAGCTAGTCCAGTTCCAGCTTGTTGTTGTGCTGTTCTTCCAAGTGCATATAGGCCTTGTTGTCCATCTGTTCCTTGAAGAAATCTTCCTACGTCACCAAGGTTTAACCCAAGAAATTCAGGGCGGTATTGGTTTTCTAATTGGAGAACACTTGGCAAGGCTTGTTCATAGCCTTTGACATATTTTTGAATATCTCCACCAATATCCATTTTAGGGGCTTTTACCTCAGTCCCCATTAACTTACTTCCGAATGATCCCATGATTATATTTTGTTAAAGAATTTTTTAAAATTGGTTATCCTTATGCGTTTGTCGCCTTTAAACTCTCGTTCATAGGCAATCCAAGGAACAAGCTCAACGATTTGTAGCCCTGCTTGCCGCATATCTCCGACGCATAAGGTAATGAATATACAGTCAGATTCTTCAAGTGCTTTAGGCTGCATAGGTTTATTGCGGTCACAAAAGTAACCAAACATGAAACAATCTGGCAAAGATACAACAACACCGTAAGCAAGATGCCATTTAAGCAATTCTGCAAAGTCAGCGTTGTTTTCACTATATATTTGTAAGGCATGATTGATTGCTTTCATTACCGAATGAAAGAAATACAAACTTCGCTAAAGTCCCTTAAAGAACCTGAACGTGTTTGGGTTTCAATTTGAAATTGGGTAGTAGATTTTGTTCCACCGTTCTGACGATATACAAGAGGCTCGTTAGTTGAATCGGCCATCGCAGCAGTAAAGTATGAATAATTTGCGTCTGGCAATGCAGTTGTAATCAATACAGTATATTTACCAGTAGATGTTTTTGTGACAGATGTTACATTTCCAGAGGAAATAAGATAACGTGTAGTATTTGTAGTATCAGCAGTCCCAGCAGCGTTGCGGTTTGCATCAAATACTACCCATGCACGAACTCCATAGATAGGTGCTGTTCCAGTTTGTGCGCCACTAAGTTTAGGTGCGGTAACAGCAGCATCATTGATCTTAATTGTCTCTACTGCACCATCAGCAAGTTCTGCTGTGTCGATAGCACTATCTGCTACCAATGCGTTTGTAATTGAATTATCAATAATCTGTGCAGTTCCGACCGAATCATCTGCCAGTTTTTCTTGCGTAATAGCATCATCAAGAATTTTACCAGTTGTAACCGCATCAGTTGCAAGTTTTGAACTAGTAATACCAAGATCTTTAACTTGAAGCCTACCACTCCCATTAACTTCCAAAGAAGCATTGTCAGTAGTTCCAGATGATCCAGCTACAAACGTAGCAGCATCAACTAAATTATTCAACTTAGTGCTAGTTATCGAATCGGCATTGGCAAAAGTTTGCCCTTTTGAAAGAATGGCCATGGATTATATCTGTGTAATAGTTTGCCTGTTGGTATTTGTTGCTTCGACAGCAATAGAAATTACTTTAGGTCTACCAACCGCAGCAGATCCTACAATTTTTGATCGCATTGTCAATAGACCATAAACTCCACGTGGGTTTCCAAGTCTAAAACTAAAGTCTGCCATCTCTTCGGCTGGGAGTTGTCCTGGCAATCCTATTGTTGGATCTAGCAAAGTATAAATATCAGTAATGTAAGCACTAGAATCTGGATTTTCTGTTACAAATCTAAAGTTTAAATCACTTGCATTGTCTATTCCAGACTGCATTTGAACAGTAGCCTTTGTAAATTTCTTTCTGCCGTAGTCTCCAAAGGTGTAACCCCTTGTTCTTAGGATATAATCAATGCCAACTTCTTTTTGCGAACCAGTTACGCTTATCGAATATATATCTTGTGGGATTTCCAAAGAATCATCAAGGTGTATTCCTCCGTTTGTGTTCACAATGTAAAGATCATTGCGTTCTTCAGCTTGTCCTTTTAAGAAGTTTTCAATAAAAAAGTCATCATCTCCATATAGATCAATGCTTTCCCATGCTTTGTTGAGCATATTGTAGACAAGAACTGCATTGTTTCCTTGTGCATCATCAGCACCAACCTCGCTATCTAGTGGAACGGCCAAGCGGTAACGGTTATCAAAGTAGATACCAACAGATTCACCAGCAAGACGTTTGTTTATGCGGTCAATATAAGACTGAATTGGCTTACTCAAAGGCTCTTCAACCCCACGCAAGTTGTATTCGTCAATGAATGACAACCCATAAATACCGTTGTCACTAAGAAAGAATATCTGATTCCCTTGGCTAACGATTGATTTTCTGGCTAAACAGCCTATTTCACGAGTGAGTTCCCTTAGGGTAGTATCAGATAAAGTTCCTTGCGTTCCAGCAATCATGTGGATGCTGTTCCTGTTAAAGACAAGCATATTGTCGTTATAGAACGGGTGCATACCTACAATGTAATCTGCAATACCAGCGGTGATTCTGAACTGCGATAGAACCGAATCAAAGGTATTAGCATCCAAAATATCACTAGCACAGATTTCGTCCCTTACTTTTCTGTCAGTATAGGTTGGTGAAGTGCTTGTTCCTTCAGGCTCATAGAAATATGGTGACCATAAACGGCGTTGGAAATACACAGCCCACGGCGTTCCTGGCATATGGGTGAATCCAAGCCCAAGACTAAATCTGCTTCCAAATTCAATGTAATCAGAACCAGCTCCGCTACCATAAGCAATATCTGGCAATGGTGCGTTAAAGTAAATATCAGTTGAAGTAGCACTTGTTACAATAAATTTGCTACCAACAATAGGCAAAAGCAAATCAACATCAGTCCCGCGAATTGTAACCGTGTCTCCAGCCCTTATGCTAGTGTTTCCAACCACTGTAAAACGTGCAACTCCACTAGTTACACCGTATTTATTTCCAGAAATGTTAAAGTATTGTGGTGCTGCATATGCACCAGCAGGAACTACGGTGAATCCATCTGCTATCATCGTTCCAGTTCCAGCGGTATAAGTCTCATCTCCGCTACCAGTAGCAATTACATACTGGAATGTATCAGCATCAATCACGGTTGACACCGTATGAGTTCCATTTGGATCTGCTGTAACGGGTGTTGCTGAGAATCCAACGTCTGAAACAGTAATTCCATCACCAGCAGTCAAACCGTGATCCCTCAATACGAGCTGCACAATTCCAGTAGCACTGGTATATGTTCCAGATTCAACAGGACGACCATTAGGAATGTATTCCCACGCCCTAGCACCGTCTCTGAACAAGTAAATCCTGTCAAACGCCTGGAGCATTTCGATTACTTCAGTCACAACTCCAGTAGTAGGATACGGGATGCTTGTTACCGAGTAGCCATTAAGCTCGATCTTCTTGGCCTCGTTATTCGTAGCAAGAATAATGCTTTCTTCAAGGTTTGTCGTAGGATCGCTCCACACACAAGAACCATAAATACCTGATACGGCATCGTCATCTAGGATAGAAGCCAGTTTCCCATACGTTCCGTTGATCGTAAGCGTTGGATTATCTGCCCCAGCATTAACAAAGCTAAGGCTATCAGCGTCAACGTAGCTCATTAAGTAAGAACCAGCGGTAATTCCCGTAATTGGCTCTGTCGCTACGCTTGGAGTTCCCAAGGTAATGTATGCTGGCAGGCTTCCCGCACTAATTCCATGTGCCGTGCTAAGGTTTATCGTAACAACCCCGCTTGTTCTCGACCCAGAACTAATAGTCAAAGGCGAATTAAGAACAATAAACGGCAAACCTAATGGATTAGCACTGTTTGTCAGCGCACCAGACTTCAATTCAATGCCTCGTCTTGGCTGCCAGAAACCATTGATCCTACCGTTTTGGCTAAGATAGACCTCACCCGCTTTTAATTGATTGGGATTAACCCTGCGGTTCATACCAATGAACCCAGTATCGCCATCAATCAGCGTTTGGTCGTCAAGCCCACCAAATGAACGGTAAGATGCCACGGTTTATTGGTCGTAAGCAATGCAAGTTCCGCTGGAAACAGTAACGGCTGTAAAGTTACCACCGATACCAGTGCCTGCAAGATGGGTAATTGTTTGAAGGTCTGCAATATTGGTAAGATTACCCTGAAGCGTGGACAAGACCGTATCCTCGATGAATTGAATCCACCGATAATTTTTACCAGTCTGTGCGCCTTCGCCAGAATTTAATACATGCCCGCCATTTCCACCTTGTAAAAGGAACGCTGTGCTACTCATAAGTTTTTTAATATGCAAATAGCATCATTGCTAGTCGCTGTAAAATCTTTAGCGAATCAATTAGCTTTTGTCAACCCCTGATCTTATGGGTTAATCTTGGAATACATTGAATATCACAAGCATTACACCAATTAAAACTGGTATCGCTATAAGCATTTCCATTGTTTCATTGTTCATTGTGGCTATTTGTTCTTTGTGGTTAATAATAAAGACTGATTCTATCGGTCATAATGTATGGTTTATCGGTCATGCCATAGGTTTTATGCGTAGCGTATCGGACATTGTTTTGACGTGTTTAGTTTGTGTTGCGTAGATCGAGTATGGCTTTACCTGTCGCGCTTAATCCAATCAGTTTTAAAATCAACCGCAAGCAAATTATGCAGCCGTTAACCAACATTACAAAATGTTGCCGCTAACCTACTTACTCAGCACATCCCCTGTAATTAGGCAGCTCTTCACTACCCCAATCACAATCCAAATCCATACACACATACTTACCCAATCTACTACGCCAGATCGCCTTCCTCCCACACTCAACACACGCAACCATCTCATGCGTAGGACACACCTCCATGCGATACCCCGCATTATCACCGCAAAACTTGCACTTTATACAACTATCTTGCATATCAGTTACTTTAAATTAGCAGTTTCAGCCATGCAAAACAATCCACATGAAACCTTAACCTCATCATCTCCAGTCGGTTCTCCCTCTGGTATCTGGTCTAAAAATATCGGCGTTTTTTTACCTTTAACTGAAATCCTATTGATTTCAAAATTTAATTTTCGTTCAAGTTCTGCCATCCTGTTAAACTCAATAGGGTAATACTTTCTTATGCGCTTCCAGTAATTTACCGAGTCCCTAGCCTTAACACACGCAATACAGTTATTATTTCGGAATCCCTGACGATACATCAATGGTAATTCAATACCTACTCCCTCAAGTATTCCAAAACAATCTTCTTTTGTAAGGTGATGTTCAATCAATGGACATTCAATAATCCGTTCCTTATTATGGTTTTGCCATTTCTTAACCCTGTGCCTTTCATTTGCTGTATAACCATATATCTCAATATCTCCAATCTTCAAGATCGAATCACCTGGAATCATCTTCATTTCGCCAGTACATGGCGCACCAGCTTTATTAACGAGATACTTGCGCTTCTCCCACACCTCCCACGTATCTTTAAACCTTTCCGATTTAAGGATATTAACCTTCTTGCCAAACCAATTCTCACAGTCAGCAATAAATCTTACGTTATCATCGTTTTCGCTACCAGTATCATTATAGTATATTTCAACTGAATCACCATATTTTTCAATGGAAAGTTTGGTAGCAACTGCCGAGCCGCTCCACATGAAAATCTAGCTATTACTCTTCCTGTTTGTTTTAGTTCCATAATGTCTTTTCAACACCGTTTTACACCACAACACAAACAATACAAGAATTATTTTAAATTTACCCAATCTCAATCTCCATATCACCATCCTTACTCCCATCCCAAACCTCCAACTTAGCACACTCCAATACCCCTATAATCCCCGCCACCGTCAAATCAAACTCAACCGAATAACGATCAATCAATTTACCCAAATCCTCCGCAAACGCCTGAATCTGATCTTGCTCTGTCATAACTCTTATTATCAGACCAACCTCAAACTAGCAAGCCCCTTTGTAGCATTTTTTATGGGGCAGGTAATACTTCAGCCCAATTAGGACATTTTTTATCGGGCTAGTTGATGGATATAAATCTCTGGCCTAGTCGCTGCCTCACCCCCTCCCCCCACCTGTCTAGGAGAACACTAGTCAATCGAACATAATTCAAACAAGCGTTGCAATCAATCGAGCGTTTAACTTGCCAGATTGCCAACTCAAACCGTGACAAATCGTAACACTTTGTTTAAAACGTTCGTTGGATTTGGCATTATGCATGTTGTAACAAGTTGAGACTTACAATGTAAAGCGTAAGGCAATCCGTTAGTCAACCTGGACACGCCTAGTAAATCGAGACTTGCTTTCCAGATATTCAAGGTCGGACAAGCTGGCCAGTGTCACAAGCTAAGGACAAGTCAACCCTGCAAACGAGCTTCACACGTTGGCGTTTTTTCCTTGAGAGAACAACCCATTAAACGAGTGTTTTAATTGCCTATTGTATCAAACGCTTGTTTTAAGATTACGCATGTGTCTTGCGTTGCTGTACGTACTAAGGTGCGTTGCGTTGTCGCTTGCGTTGCGTTGTGGTGGGTTTGAACGTGCTTAGGTTATCGTGCTTTGATTGTTTGGCTTAGCGTTGTTTAGCGTTGGCTTGTTTGTTCGTGCTTATGTCTCGTATTGATTAAGGTTAAAGATAAACTCGCTTGGGTAGATGGAACGTTTGGCGTTGTGGGTGCTATTAAAAGAAAGTAACGCCTGCGCCTGTCTGGTTTGAATTGGAATGAATCAATTAATGCTTGGCTATTAAGCAACGCACCCGCGAAGCTTATGTGGTGAATTGGAAATGTTGTCAATACTAGACTTTGTATCGCTTATTTTGCAAGGGTTTGCTGGCTTTCTCTAACATTCTAGTATTTCAGAAAAATGCAATTTTGTGGAAGTGTTGAAATTCTCTCAAATCACCTGGGAAAATTCATTAAAAACGCTCAAAATGGATGAAATGACGCTCTGGCAAGTGAAGAAAAACCTTTATAGAATAAGGCCTAGAAAGGAAAATGAAAAAAGATGAGAATTTTATTGCGTATTGGTTTTCTTCTGTCATTCTCTCCATATCGCCAACGCGACAAACCACAAACCAACAAACGAAAGACACAAACCAATGAAAAAGACACTTGCAACTTACGATATCGCAAACGAATTGCTTCAAGATCAATACGCTAATTGGTCACGCAATGGCGCGTTCGCCTTGGCTGAATATTTGGAGGAATACGAGGACAGCACGGGAGAAGAGCTTGAGCTTGACGTTGTCGCAATCCGTTGTGATTTCTCCGAGCATGAGAGCCTAATTGATTGGGCAACGGGATATTTCAGCCAATGGCGCGCCGATTTGAACATCGATGAAGATTTTGAAGAAGATTCAAACCTTGAAGAAATTGAAGAAATCATCCGCGAATACATTCAAGACAACGGCCAACTAATTGAGTTTGACGGCGGGATTATCGTCTCCAGTTTTTAACCTATCAAATCCTATGAAACATTCATTTTTTGACTATCTCATGGCCTTCCTGCTCGTCTTGCTGATCCTACTTGGAATTTACATTCAAGGTGGACATTGCGGGCTTTCAGACCTAGAACTTTACAGAATCGCCGCCGAGCCTTTCAACCTCAAACCATAAAACAAATGACAACCACGAAACTAGAAACTTGGCACTTAGGAAAACTCGCTGGCAATCCCGCAATTTACGGGAAAGACGGTGAGGAAATCGCGGAGATTCTTCACGTCTTGAATGATGAGTGGCGAGAAAACGCAAGATTGATTTGCGCCGCGCCTGATTTGCTAAACGCTTGCAAAGTCGCGCTTGCTTTGATGCAAGATCCAGATGCAGACGAGTATTTTGACGCTATCAAGCTGGAATACATGCTTGAGGATGCAATCTCGAAAGCGGAGGGAGGTAAGGCATGAACAATCAAAGCGTTAAAGATTACGGTTCAGATCCTATGGGGAACGGAATGTTCCGCATGATTCCGAGCGGTGATATCGTGACAGCAGACGAACGGAACAATCGACTAGGAAAGCAAAGGCAAATAAGGAACGATTGCCTTGGAATGTCATGGGAACAAATTGGAGTCATGCAAGGTGCGCCAGTGAGATTCAAGTGAGATTGAGAGCCTATATTGAGAGCCTAATTGAAACACCTTGCCTTTGATAAAGAGGCAGGGTTTTTCAGGCGAAACGTGTTCACAACCTAGGAGGCCAGTTCTCTGTGGACGCAATCGACAAAATAAAACAGAAAGACAAAATGAAAATAAACAAACCATTGATAGTATTTGGAAGCGATTCCGCGCAAACTTACCCTTTGCTCGTATTGATCGCAAACCGTAGATTGAGAGAAGAAATCCGTGCCAAGCGGAGATTGAGAATGAAACGCCTGGTCTTGCAATATCTGGCAAAGCTAGGATTGAGAAGGGAGGTGAAGCCATGAGCGATACAGAATTGATTGCAGAACTCCACAAGGCACTTGAGGACAAAACCGTTTTACTTATGAAAGCGAATCAAGAGATTGAGAGACTCGACAAGGTCAACGATGAGAAGAACGATCTTCTTGAGGTTATGAAAACGCTTTACGATATTCTTGGCGGTGCGTATTCCGTCCGCAATCAAGAGAAATCATTGGAGCTGTTGGAAGAAACCTTAAACCGATTCGATGAAGATTGAAATCACGTGCGCGTTTTACAATTAAAACCCCGAAAACGTATCCACAAAACAACCCCAAAACATAAGTAAAGCTCTATTGAGAGCGAAATCCCGAACAAATTAAAAACAAATGAACAGAAAACTAGGAAATAACCGATACGATGAAATGCCAGATTGCGAAGCTAAGACCCTTGTGGAGATAGTTTGTAGGCACTACAATGCCGATCCAAACCTTGTCCTGGGAGGCAATCACCTGCAAACCGCGACAACCCCAAGGAACATCATTGCAACGCTTTGGAGTAGGGTTGCGACATTGAGAGAGACTTCCGAGCTTGTAGGGTGGAAATCCGCACAACAGGTTTGCCAAGCTAGAAACAGAGTTTCAGCAATCGCGCAAAAGCCGATAAACGTCCACAGATTGAGAGGAATATTGGATGAAATTTCTCTTGCATTGCCCTTTCTTATTGAAGAAGATGGCCAAGAAGTTGAGATTGAGAACGAAATCCAAGATTGAGAACGAAATCCAATTCTCTGACGACCCAGACGAAAAACAAAACAAAAACAACGAATAAAAATGACACAAGAAACCACAGAAAACAACGCATTGAGCATTGCTGATGCAGAGACAAGAGCATTTGAATTAGTCCAAAGACAGGCTAAAATGCTGGCATCTTCAACCTTAGTTCCAAAAGACTTTGCGAACAATATCGCTAACTGTGCTATCGCAATTAACATTGCCAAAAGAACAAGACTCGATTGTTTGATGGTAGCCCAGAATCTTGCAATTATCCACGGCAGACCTTCATGGAGTGCCACGGCATTGATTGGAATGATTAACTCATGCGGTAGGTATTCGCCATTGAGATTCGTATTTGATGACGAGGATGCACCCACAAGCTGCTATGCGGTGGCAACGGACAAAGTATCTGGACAGGAGCTAAAGGGCGAGAAAATCACGCTTCAGATGGCAAAGGCAGAGGGATGGTCAACAAAGAACGGAAGCAAGTGGATCACTATGCCTGGACAGATGTTGCGTTATCGTGCCGCATCGTTCTGGAGTCGCGCCTATGCTTCCGACTTGAGCCTTGGTTTTTACACAAGTGATGAAGTGAGAGACTTTGCAGAGCCACCTAGAAACGTCACCCCGATTACGCCTATCAGTCCGATCCAGCCGATTGAGAAGCCAACCGAGATTGAGGCTATTGAGGCTGAAGTCGTGATTGAGAAGGAAACCGTGTCATGGGGCGAGCCAGAACCAGAATTGATTCCAAAAGTCAAGCCTGAGCGTAAGAAGACGTTGCAAGAACTGATTGACGAATCACCAGAAGATTAACCATAAAAAGATTTCCTCGCAGATTGGGAAAACCCGACGAGCAGGGGTAGAGGGGGAGAACGCATCCCAAAAAACGTCCAACATTCAATCTAATAAAGACACATGAATACAAAAGAAATAATGATCGGATTAGTTCCCAATATGGGGAACTCTTACTACGATTTGACGGCAACGCCTGATAATCTGGACGCGCCAGTAAGCAAGAGCTTGCTTTGGCAGTTTAACAAATCGCCTTACAAGTGGATCAATGGGGTAAAGGTAGAATCAAACGACCGTATGAATTTTGGGAGCTTGGTTCACGCCTTATGCCTAACGCCTGATGCTGTTGAGGAACAATTCACGCTTTCTAAGTATGATGACTTCCGCACCAAGGAAGCTAGGGAATGGCGTGATGCTACCGCTCTTGAGGGTAAGATTGTAGTCAAGGAAGCCGATTGGAAACGTGCCGAGGATGTTCGGGAAGCCGTGATGGAATCAGAATACATCTATGGGCTTGGTGAATGTCAGTATGAGGTGGCGGCCTTCGGTAGAATCGGTGACACGCTTATTAAAGGCATGATTGATATTCTCCCCAAGTTTGGAGACAACCTGGTTGACCTAAAGGTTACAGCTTCCATTGGAGAGGAAAACGATATGCAACGCTTGATCTGGAACATGGGCTATCACTGGCAAGCGGCTTTGTATCTCGATCTTTACAACGGATTGAGTGGCAAACCAGCACGGAACACGTTTGAGTTTCTGTTCGTTGAGGATAGTTACCCGCATGAAATCGCCGTGATTCGCCTGTCAGAATCCTTTATTCAGAAAGGACGTGAGGGCTATATGAACGCCGTGGCTAAGTGGCAAAAAACAATTTCCTCGAAAAAGTTCTCGCCAAAGCATGAAAACATTGTAGAAATAAACCCGCCTACTTGGGCATAACTAGAATGAAAGATTTTTGCGCAGATGATGTAACAGATAGCATGCCACTTTTCCGAAGTGGTAGTGGCGGTGCAATTCCGACCTCTGCGCTCCATCTTAAAATAAGAAAATGTAATGTTCATTTTGCTTGTAGGTTAAATGCTTTGTGGCACTCACGTTTCCCAAGAATAGAATGGTCAAATGTTGTCAGGAATAAAGACTATGCTTGCTATGTGGCTGAATATGATGATATCGCTTATGCGGTAGCTATATGGTCAAGTCCTATTGCTGCAAATCGCTTGTCTGAAGGAAAAACTGCACTTGAGCTTCGTAGAATGGCAATTTGTGATAATGCTCCACCAAATACGGCAAGCCGTATGATTGGAATTATGCGCCGTATTATTACTAAAGAAATGCCACATTTGACGATTCTTATTAGTTATCAAGATATTGATGTCCACAATGGAACTATTTATAAAGCAAGCGGATGGGAAATTGCTGCACAGAATAAGGGAATTTCTTGGACAAACCAATCTAGGAAACGAAATAAAGAACAAAGTTTATCTGATAAAGTTAGATGGGAATATCGGATTAAATAAATAATCTCAGAAAATATATTATTAAAAAACATGAATACAGCACAACAAATCGGACGGATAGGACGAGACATCGAACTAAGGCACACACCCAAAGGAGACGCAGTTTGCGAGGTAACGCTCGCTGTTGACGATGGCTTTGGGGACAAGAAGAAAACATTCTGGTTCGTCTGGGTTTTATGGGGCAAGACCGCTGAAACCGCTGCAAAGTTTCTAGGAAAAGGTGACATGGTTGGATTCTCTGGACCTGTAACTCAAGACACTTACGAGAAAGGTGGAGTGCAACAGAGCAAGACCCGTTTCCGTTGTGAACGCATGACGTTGCTTCCTAACGGTAAAGAGCGTGTCAGCCGTCCTGATATGTCTCAGCATAATAAAGCAAAGGCTAATGGCTACGCACCGCAAGACGAAAAAGACGAGGACGATATTCCATTTTGATCTATGAAACCAGAACCACTATTTGAAACATACGGCTTTCCCGTATATGAGCCAGAAACCGCAACACGAATGGGCTACGAAAGCCTAACGATTGCCTATCAAACGGATCATAATAACCCGTATATCCGAAAGCATGAAAACGATTTATGGGAGCTTCAATGCTACACGATGATCGGTTGCAATGCGGTTGCGGTAGCTGTAAAGGAAGGATTTGAAATGTGGAGACACACTTCAGAATTGAACATTGACCCAAAAACAGGGCTTAAATGTTCGCGTTACATAAGCAAAAACAGACAATAAAAATATGAAAAAGACACAATGCACAATGATCCTGAAAGACCTTGCAAAAGGTAAAACCATCACGGCACTTGACGCACTAAACCGCTATCAGTGCTTTCGCCTGGCATCACGAATCTTTGACCTTAGACAAGAGGGCTGGAGAATCGAGAAGAAGGCAGTTGTAAAGAACGGCAAGAGCTATGCAGCTTACTTCATTCCACAAAAACGGAAGGCAGCATTAGCCAAGTAAAATATTAACGTGATGCCACCATGTATAAATCCACTTATTTCATCAAGCCAGAGGCCTTAATCGTTTGTAAGATTTGCCGAGAACCCCACAAGGTTAGCGCACCAGAGCTTACGTTGGACAAGGACGAGCTTAAAGAACTCACCGAAGCTACGATTAAAGAATCCATTACCGAAAGGCAAAAGCTGGACGGGTGGCATCACGAATACTGCCCTCGTTGCACGTTCCTAAACGCAGCGCAGATCGCAGAAGAAGAATATGACGAACAAATTTAAGCCATGAAATACCCACACATTTTAGAGCAAGTATCACCAGAAAAGAAACTTCGATTTACAATCGAGATTGACCCACAAGACGGATCACACCACACAGGTTCTTGTTATTCTCTCCCTTCAGATTGGCAAAATGTCAGACACATAAGCGGTAATCTATATTACGTTTGGGATGCAGATCCCTTGCTTGGACGCGTTTATATCGGGGAATACTATGAAACTCAAGCATAACGGAGTTGGAATCGCTGATATGTATTCCGATGAAGAATGTTTTTTAACCACTACGACCATGCCACTAGACGAAGATCTTACACGCTACACAGCACCGCCAGATAATGAACCAGACCCGATGGAGTATCAGTCGGCGCATATCATACATTACATCTATAAGTCAATCCCAGACCACGATAGGGATTATGACCTGGAAGAAGTGATTGAAATTCTAAAGTATGCTTTGGAATACATCAAGGACGAAGATATTGGAATTGACACGATATGACCCACGCAAATACCAAACGCAAAGCCATCGCAAAAGCTAAAGCAAGGGTATCAGGATTGATCTATTGCAAAGGCTTCGATTGGCAATATGCCATTGACGGACACCTAACCCAGCCAGCACCACATAAAGTTACCCAATACAGACGAGCGCAAAAGCTAGTCGAGATTGCAAGACATGAGCTTGGGCTAAGGCCAATCAATTACATCGGAGGGAGTTGGATAAATTACGTATGAAAGTTCAAGTTTATATTGATGGGAATCTAATGCAGGAGGATGAGATAATCCATTACACTATCTCAAACTATCCTAATTTTGTTGACAAGTATATTGATATTCAAGATGCCAAGAACTTACTGGATTCTTTCGGGCATCTAGTCGAGGAATACGCACCATTGCCATGCGTTATCGGGATCGACAACGGGCTTACGGGTGGCGTAACGATACTTAGCCAGCACACAGGGGCGATTATCGCCATGACTGCGATGCCTGTGAAAAATCGTAGGGGTAAAAACGAGGTTGATATTTACACCCTTTACCAATGGCTAATGAAGAATCTAAACGGTCGTTTAACTTCAGCCACCTACTACGTTGAAGAACCATGCGGAAGCAAGAGCCTTGGAGCTGCATTGTCGATGGCTTCTAGCTTTCACTCAATCCGAGGTATGCTCGAAACCAAGAATCTCTCATGGCATGGGATCAGTGCGAGAACCTGGCAAAACAAATTGCTTGGCAAATCTAAGATTAAGGGTAAAAAGACCAGCGAACAAGCGTTTGCCGTAGAGAATTGGCCAGAAGATAATTTCCCTACGAAGAATCCTAAAGGAAAAATCTTGAACGATGGCGTGATAGACGCTTGTTTAATAGCAGAATACGGAAGGAGACAATACTTATGAACACAGACACACCGACAGTTGACGCATTAGGAGTAGAAGCTAAAGATTTCATTCTTAATCGACCATACACAAAGGTAATAGGAATTGAACACGCTCGCACACTAGAACGTAGTTTAAGGACAACACAAGCCGAACTCAACGCCGCCCGTGCCGAGATCGAACGCTTGGACACAGCAGGTATCCACTCCTGCCATAAGGATTGCCAGCGACCGAACTGCGTGTTGCGGAGGGAGCGGGATGAGTTGGCAACATGTCTAGCGTCCGAGAAAATCACCCGCAACCATATAGTTGAGCTAGCTTCTGAGACGGAACGCGAACTCACCGCCATCACCGAGCAGCGCGACGAAGAGTGGGAAATATATCAGAAGTTATATTCTGCCGAACTAGCAAGAGCGAACCATTACAAAAAGCAGCACACCAAAATGGTAGAAGCTTTGGAGCGCATCCTAGAATACCAAGGTAGGTTTGCCGAAGAAGATCCACAAAGTATCGCACGAGAAGCCCTCCAATCCCTAACCACGAACGCTCAAGCGATGGCATCCGCCGACGAGAACACCCCGCCGAAGGAATCGACTTTATGATACCAGAAAACACTTACACACCACTGAAGGCGGATTGTCCATCCGCGCCTTGTTCGGCATCTTCTTGCGAATGCGCGAAATGCGTTGGATACAGGAGGTATATCGACTGGAAGAAAATGGAATCCAAAACATCAACGCCGGAATCACGCCGCGAGTTTGAGGAATGGCTTGTAGATTACTACCATGAAAGCAGCACCATGAAATACGATAACGGCGATTATATTAACGTCGAAGCCGTAGTAGCATGGGAAGCATGGCAGGCAGCGAGGGAGCGGCAGGATGATTCAGTTAAGGCTAAAGAAAAAAATGCTATGAAGGCAAAGCTCTATACTTGGTCACACAGCTCAGATTGCTGGGAGCATTTTGGCGATTATACGAGCGAATTAGAGGCTGAAAAAGCAATCGTAAGAATGGGCTATGCTCGAAAATATTGCAAAATAGAAACCTACTAACCCACCAGCCAGCGAGAAGATATGAAAGAATCACGAATGTCACGATTAAGAAAACATTACGGAGTTCCAGCTAAAAAGGGAGGGCGCGTATTGTTCAATTACAACGGTAAGCAAGGGCGCATAACTTCCGCTGATGAAGGACAAAGATTGCGAGTTGTTTTTGACGGAGAAACAAAACGAAGCATTATTCATCCAACTTGGATGGTGGAATATATTTAACAACCAACCGAAAGAACGAGAATGATTACTAAAGCATTAAATTGGATAACAGGAAGTGACACAGGAATATCGAGCAAAACTATATGGTCTGTAATGATGGGATCAAGCCTAGATCATAGCGGCAGACCTTACGATTCTGCCGACTTTGGGATTCCTGTGGTGCTCGACCCTGAATACTCCGCCTTCATCGTAAAGGCACGTATCGCCGCTAAAGATTGCGGATACGCCTTGGCAATCCACGGTTCAATGATGCGCGACCTTGACTTGATCGCCATCCCTTGGGTTGAGAAATGCAAAAATCCCGCTGAACTTATCACTCAAGTTAGGTATCGAACGCAGTGCGAGACAAACGGGCATCCCGTGAATGAGAGGGAACATGGGAGGCTAGTGGTTTCGTTTATGATCCGCCAGCACTTCAGCGATGCCCGCTACGTGGACTTCTCCATCATTCCCCCGAACACCCCCGATCACGAGCGCAAGTATCCTGCATCGGACGGTTCGGAAATAAAATGAAAACCTTTGGAGGACGCTCCAAATCGCGCTGGCAACGATAACCAGCTAGTCATGGTAGAGACGAATGCTGCTCGCAACAGAGTTCACCTGACAGCA
>Ga0209353_10000949_pt1 | contig 16910 bp, 21 predicted proteins | sample LauGreSpBDMM15SD_2_FD_187561 | JGI IMG/M metagenome (GOLD analysis project Ga0209353, IMG submission 187561) | Freshwater lake microbial communities from Lake Michigan, USA - Sp13.BD.MM15.SD (SPAdes) (version 2) | ecosystem: Environmental > Aquatic > Freshwater > Lake | place: Lake Michigan...
GTTATTGTGAATGTCAATTTAGAAAAAATAGCAAAAATGAAACCGCAACACAGATTAAATTTGATAAAAAAATTTTACAGCGGAAAAAAAGATTCTATTCAAAATGTCATAGAAATGAGTCGCAACGTTTCATCAAAAAGAACATTGAAATCCATAAAACCATTGTCAAAAAGAACAGTAAGCAATAGAGAAGGAGGATCGCCTTATCAGAATATTCCAATTGCCAATATTGTCAATGATATTGTGGTTCACGCGATTCAAGTGGTTGATGCGGAAGCTGTTAGAACATGTGAATTATGTGATGAAGATTTAGATGCTTTTGTTGGAGAAGAGGATGACGAAACAGGAGAATCAATGGATCCTTACGTTCTCCATTCTTTTGGGGGTGTTAATCACACATTTCATTTGAGTTGTTTAGTAAGACGACATGGATACAATCACAATGGATGTGTTCAATGCACAAGTTGTCATGCGTGGTGTGCGTTTCCGAATGATTTGGGAATAGTTTGTGATCAAACCGGCAATGTGGTTAATCACACACAACCGGAAAATTATGAAGAAACCGTAGCTATCGGAACATTGGTATTATTTCTTTTGCATGAAGCGGCTTATGTATTATTTGGATTTTCGCCAACGGGACGCAGATAAATATATTATTTGTGATGATATAATATATTCAATAGATGAGTGGCCAAAAGAAGAAAATTGGCGAAGGATCATACGGATGTGTTTATAGACCGGCATTAAAATGCGCGAATGGAATACAAATACCGGATGAGGAATTGAAAGTGGCAAAAATATTAAAGAAAGATAGCGGAGAGACCGAATTCAACGAATATGAAACAATTAGTTCTGTGGATCCGGGTAACCAGTATTATGTTGGCAAACCTGAGAAATGTGTGCCAGATGAGACGGATTTCAGAGCAAATGTGGAAAATTCTGGATGTGGAATATTAGAAACAAAAAACCCTCAGGACTATTTGTTATTATTTTACAAGGATGGAGGATCTGATTTGTCACAATTTGTAGCAAAAGATTTAGCAAATTTTCTTTCAGGCGATGCGCAGAAACAGAGTGATTTATTTTGGTTGAGTGCGCATTCATTATTCAAAGGTTTGAAGTTGTTTGCGGAGAATGACATAATGCATGACGATTTGAAGCCGCAGAATATAGTATTCAAGTATGATTTGGAAAGGGGGACGATGCGATTTAATTACATTGATTTTGGAATAATGGAGAAAAGATCCAAGATGGAGGAGAATATTAAAAAATCCAAGATAACGAGACCTTTTCATTGGTCGCGGCCATTGGAACAGGGATTTATAAAATCGGGTAGTTTTCCTGAAAATTACAAAAATATATGTAAGGAGCATGGAAAAGTGGATGCTGATGGAAAAATTAAGAATCTGATAGAGACGTATTCTAGAAATATCACACATGGAATAGTGAAAAAGAAGAAGTGGGAATCGTTTTTATTGATGTTCAAGTATAAAAAAAACGCATTGATAGAGGGAGTGTCATCAAAAGATGTTTATGCGGATGTGAAGTTGTGCGTTGAAAGTATGATACATTATAAGGACAATTTAAATGAATTTGTCAAAAAAACGCTGAAAACGTGCGATTCATATTCGCTTGGATTTTCATTGAATTATGTTGCGAATAAGATGCAGGAAAAATATGCTTTGACCGCAGGTGAATATTTGACATTACATGAATTTTTAAAAAAATTGTTTGATTTTAATTTGGTGAATCGGATGGATGATATGGAAATGATATTGACCGAATATGAGTCAGTCTTATCTCAGAATGGCGTGTTAGACAGATTGGGCAAGAAGTTTGTTAATCATGTGATAACGGATGCTCCCAAATTTGTAATAGCAGCCACAATAATTCCGGACTTGACGGCTGAACAAGAGCAAAAGATTGGCATGACAGATCCGGGAATGAATGATGTAGTTTTATCAAGAATGCTTTCAAAGAATGTCACAAAAAAGGTAAAATCAAAGGATTCCAAAAAGGTTTCATCAAAAGATAATAAATAAAATATATAAAAATATATGGAAGATTTTTTTCGCAGTTTGGAACCAGATTATATTTCAAAACAAGTAAAATATGAAAATACGCCTGAATATAAAACTGCTGCAAAAGACGGGCGTCTTTTTAATAATGGAAAATTATATTGTGAAGGTGCTCACAAGCCACAATTTCGTGGATATTCGCACGCAGTTTTTTTAATTGCGTTTCCTTACATACTGTGGAAGTATTGGAAATTGACAAATAAAACTGGCGGATTTACGTTTTATTTAGCTATGTTTTTGGTTTTTTCTGGATTTATGACAATATTGACTTCAGCATTATTTCACATAGTTTCTTGGAACACAGAACAGGAAATATTAATACACAAGATGGATTATATTTTTTTAATGATATTTGTGATGAGTATATTTTATCCAATATTGTTGCTGGCATTTTCAGAAGAAACGCAATGGATTGGATATTTATTTTGTGCGATCGCAACCTCATTGACTATGTGGAATTTATATGAAATAATAAATCAAAGACCCTCATTATTTCGGATGATGTCAGTGCCAGTATCTCAGGTGCCTATTTTTTATTATTTTAATAAATTTATGACGGATCTTGAGTGGAAAGCATTCATGACATGTGCGATTACACAAATATTTGGCGTGATAATATTCGCGAAAGAGTACCCAGCATTTGATCCGGATGTATTTGGATTTCATGAAATATATCATATGATAACAATAATATCAATAGTGGCTGTGTATATGATGAATTATAGTATTATTGAGCGATTTCAGAAGAGTAAGTGAAGTATTGAAAAGGAATAGAATTATTTTTGGAAAACATGATGTCACTTTTATCAATGAGCGATAGAGATTGCGTGTCAATATTGAAAATTACACAATTGGAACAAATGTGTGATTCAATGTGAACAAGAGTTAGATGGATTATAGAACAATAATTAAAAAACAATTTATAAATTTCGGAACCACCAATTATGAAAACTTTTTTATTTGCGCGGTTGTGTGTTATTGTGTCAAATATATTTTCCATGTTGGCGTAAATGACTGAGTCAGTGTTTTTATATTGATGAGGATTTTGAGTGATAACAATATTGATGCGATCTTTTAAAGGGCCATTCGGGAGACTTTCAAATGTTTTTCTGCCCATCACGACGATGTTATTGAGGGTGAGTTGTCGGAAACGTTTGAGATCTTCCGGAATGTACCAAGGTATGGTGTTATTATAACCAATAACACCATTTTTATCGGATGCAACGATTAATTCAAAATTCATTATTAAATGAATTGAAAAAATCTTTGTAAATGGATTATATAAAATAGATAATGAATGAGGAATTGTTTCTGGCATTCATGTCATTAACAGGAATATGTATTTTTGGAGGATTTTGTTACATGTGTAAAACCAAGATTTGTAATAGAGACGAAGAATATTTATTGGACAAAACGAACGATGAACTTAACTTGACTTATGGAGACATATATAGAGAAATGGAGGCTCAATAATTATTTTTTACAGCATTGTTTTTTCATGGTTTTTGCCAATTTCTTAGAAGAGCCATTATTCCAGCACCAATGACCTTTATTGGGATTAATACAACAGGTCTCTTTTTTGCCCTTGACGAGGCGGCATTTCATTTTTTTGCTGACAAATTTACACATATTCTTGTTGGTTTTTTTACACAATGATTGGCCAATTTTTGAATTAGTGCAACATGAACCATGAACTTTACATGAATGATTTTTATCTAAATGGCAACGCATTGTATATATATTTAAAAGAAATTATCAACGGAAATCAATATGTCATCAATTAAAACGGCTTCATTGTGTAAAACGTCAGGCAACGATTCCACTTTTGTTATCCAACCTGTTGGCATACAATGAATTCCGTCTGAAGGGAGATAATTTGAATTAACTTCTTGATATTTTGTGACTCGCAAAGTATAATTGATGAAATCTAGAAAATTTGCTCGGAAATGACGCGTCATATGTGGTGTGTCAATTAGAAAGAGATATCGTTGATTTGGGACGAGGGTTTTATTACAAAGCATTGTGTTATTTGTTTGCGCAAATCAAAAACAAAAAGATCAGTTCAATTTTTTTTTATCAATAGAGACCAATATTTTTTTGTCAGTTTTTCATAATTGAATTCGCCATTTTGATGTTTAATTTTAAACGTCTCTATCGCCGTGTCAAGAAAAGGTTGTGTGATTTCACTCCAATCATTGATGATCAAAACTGGCAAATCGGAGTAGATGGGGTCTAGCGGCGAAGTTTTTAATATTACTATACATCCGAGACAAAGGGCTTCCCATGTGCGAATACATTCATAGTCTTGTCCGAAAGGCGACGCGACAAAAGCGAATTCGGTTTGATTGCGAAACGTGGTTTGACGAAGGTTTTTAGAGTCATAATAAATGAGTTTTGTGGGTATTTTATTAATTGCGTCCACGCGGTCACTGCCATATTTTGTGGTTAAGAGATATTGAAAATTTCCGTAACAAATGGGAATTCTTTCCCAAAAAGGGCGCACATTTTGACGCAAATCCATAATTTGTTTTTCTTGTTCAAGAGGTGTCATTTTGGGTCCGCGATCGTTGCGAATATGGTTGTAATACATGATGGTTTCATAATCAAGACCGAGAGGAATGGGTGTGATTTTGGGGTGTTTGATGAGTGTATTTTGGCAGAACCAATGAATGATATTTGGGGAATTAATGAATAATTGAAATTCCGCGTCGGTTTCAAATATTTGATTGGGGCATTCGCAGTCGCCTCCTCCGGAAACTAATATGAATGGTTTTGGAATTAAGATGATTTGCTTATGAAGGCGTCTTAAACTTAAATTTGTGAAATAAACGGTGTCATGGGCTTGGATTTTTGACAGATCCATTGAATAATTTCCGGCATCATCATAATCGGAAATATATTTGTAAGAATCGCAAACCTCGGATAATCCGCGGAAGCCAAAGAATGTATTGTATTTTTCAATGGTGATAGGTTTAATAGAATAATCAAACTCAATGTCTTTTTTTGATATTGCGTTGGAATCTAGTAAATATTCAGTCATTGCGTTTTGCGATCCAATTATGAAAGCATTATCTTGATTGCCCAAAATAGATTGTGAACTGTCGTTACAATAAGTATTTAATAAATCCCAATTGAAATTGCTTTCAAATATGAGTTGTGTTTGGACGTGAATGACAAGATTATATTTTTTTGTTAGAAGAAGTTCGGCAGCTTTTTTTTCATGGCATTGGTCATTTTCAATTAATACTGTTGTTGAATTGAATGCGCTTGCTTTTTTAAATGCCTCTATGTCTTCATTGTATTCATTGCCAAGGACTAAAAAACAATCGGTGTCATGTATGTCAATTCCGGTTTGACGGAATGAAGCAAAATGTTCTTTAAAGAATGGAATTTTTGAAGTGTAAATAACAGCGATGTTCAAGGGCGGCATTTAAATATAATTTGAAATCATGTTATTTTTATATGGGTGAATGAAAGACATATAAAAATAATTTTATTGATAATTTAAAACATTAAGAGAGATGGAGATTATGACGGCAAGAGATCTAAGAATGCTGCCATTGAAGAATGTGGTAGAGAAGATATATGACATGGTGGTGACGTCGGCTTTGTGTGGTCATACATTTGTGGATTTCACACTGGTTTTGTTATTGGAATATTATAAAATGAATCCAGAGTTGGATACTCCTGAAAACGTTGCCTACATATTTGAAGAATTATATAAACTATTTCCGGGTGTGCGAATTTTTGAGAGAGAAATGCAGAATAGAAATGGCAAAAATTTATTGAGGGTATGTTGGAAAGATTTAACTGAAACTTTATAATTTTCTAAGTAGTATTTATAAAATGAATTTCGTCGTAATTATTGTGATGGCAATTTTGTTTGCTGCTTTAACTCCTGGTGTTTTGTTGTACTTACCCCCCCGAAGTTCTCTCGGTGTTGCCGCCGTTACTCACGGTTTGGTTTTTGCGGTAGTTTGGCACTTTATTCACAAACCTCTTTTACAAAACATCGCTTAATTTAGGAAAATGTGAAGGAACATTTTGTGATAGTGGTCTTTGACTTGGATTGCTTATTTCTTGGATCTGTATATAAACTATTTTATATACAAATGGAAAAAATATCATCATTGGAATCAGTTATTGTTGAAGTTCCGGTAGAAACGAATGCGGTTAATTCAGAAGTGATAAATAGAGAAAAGGAAGAAGTGCCACTTGCACAAAAAAAGTGTTGTCACTCTCTGAAAAAGGATTCAGGCAAATGCGCGATGTGTATAGTAAAAACATGGTCTTTGTGTTTGAATTTTTGCGAATGTATATGCAAGGGATGTTCTAATGGATGTTTGTTTTGTAGTGCTGTGTGTTTGGGTTGTAATGAATGTTTGGAGCAAGTTGATTGTGATGGTAATTAGGTTATTTGCCGTTGATGGTTCTGGCAATTTGAATAATGTAAGATGACATGCCTATAATAAATATGACAAATTGCATGTCACTAATATTTTTGGTGCGACTTAAAATAAGATCAAGTTTGCCTTCAATTTCGTTATTATTTGATGATGACATGTATCTTCTGGCAAAATTTGGTTTAATTAGGGGGCGTAGGAACATTTTATAATAAACAAGTTTTAAATTTATATATTGTTTTGAGCTTGTATTAATTTATCGTATTCTTCGCGAGTGATTGTTATATAATTTGAATCGGGTTTAACATTTTTGTAAATGTATTGAACACCACTAACAGATTTGCCGATTAACCATGTGCTAACATTGAATGAAATGGTTAGAATGCGATCTGCCACATAAACGAGCGCCATGAACATTGTGATATAATGTTATAAAATATAATTTCATACCTTTTGTGAAAAGATATGAAAGATTTCACATGAAACACCCGATCGGGGACTTGAACCCCGGACCACCAGATTAAAAGTCTGGCGCTCTACCGACTGAGCTAACCGGGTACTTGGTTTAATTGCGGAGTTGTCTTTATGTTATTTGGCATCAAACAAATTATATGTGTTTTCTATTGGCAGAGAAAAATTGATTTTATTTTGAAAAAGATTTTTGAAACGCAAAGTATAATAAAATGAATATTAAAGAAATGAACGAATGGAAAAAACTGATTCTAAAAGCACCAAAGGTTGAAATTGTTGATGATGGATGGACCTTGCATGTGGGGGGATGGCAGTCGCGCGCAACTATACCGCTGACGCAAATAGATGGTGTCCAAGGACATTGTGCTGTGTTTTGGAGAAAATATCCAGAAGAAGATGAAAAACTGGAATTTATATTCTGGGGAAGAAATATTTGCGGATGTAGTCTATCGCAGATTTTTAAATATGAAAATGAACCAGACGTGGATGTGTTTCTTAAAAAACTGATAGATGAAATTCTACCAAATCTAAAATTGAATTTGGAAGGCAAACTTGGGATTCCAGATTGTGCAGATGATATTCTGTGCGAAATAAATGATATATTTGAAACTCTTGAAATTCCAAATATGGCAATGGGAAAAATAAATTGCGTGACATGCGACAATAAAACAATGTCAACAACACCGTGTTGTGAGAAGCAATTGTGTATTCGGTGTCTTAGCAAAATGCCATGGATAAAAGGAAAACTGGCATGTCCAAGTTGTAATTCAGATCTATACATACATAGAAGAAGATGAAAAATTGATCCGCTTTTGAAATTATTGAACAAACCGCATAAAATAAAAATCAATAAAGCAAAATGAATAGTAATAAATTAGCAGAATTGTTAGTTAAGTTGAGGGGCGTCCGGGAACAAAGTTCCGGTTGTTGTGTTAGCATGACACTACCCATAAAAGAAATAGATGGCGTTTGCAAGTTGAATTGTAAATTGACGGGGTATTTGCATACGTATTCTGAGTATGAAAATTTTGCGTTTGAAGTTGCCACAACATTTAACAACCCTGTTACGTTGTTTAGATTTGAGAAACGGTCTAACTCGGAGGAAGAGAGGCTGACCAAAGAAGAAATTGGTGAATTTTCGGTCAAATTGCTTGAGGAGGTTCTACCAAATTTGAAATTGCGCAGAAATGGAAGAATGAATTACAAAATAGATGATGAGGATGAGATTAAGAATGAAATTGCCGATTTGATTGGAGCAATAGAGATGCCAAATTTGGTAGTAGAAAATTGCGATTGTTCAGTTTGTTATGAAAAAACCAATATAAAAACACATTGTGAGCACAGTTTGTGTTATAGGTGTTGGAGCAAGTTAAAAGAAGTGGATGGATCATTGCCCTGTCCAATTTGCCGAGAAGCTATATGGTGCGCCAAAGAACTGGATGAATGAGATTTTATGTTATCGGGGGGTGGGTGTTTTTTTCTTGAAAAATTGATTCAAATTTTGAAAACACAAATGAAAGTAAAATATAATATAAAATGTCAAAAACCGAATTATTAGAATTAAGATTAAAGAATTCCATGGGAACTCAGACGGAGGTTGTTCCCAAAATATCTTATAATGAATTGAAAAAATGCCGATTATTGGCAAGAATAACGGCTCAATTAGAGACAAATGATCACGATAATTATTGTTCGGACGAGGATTGTAAATATGTAAAAAAGGTGGTTAAGGTTAGCACAAAAGTGCCAGATGAATATAAGGACGCAAAAATAGGAATAATTAACAAAAAAAAAGAATATGCTTGGACAAAACATTTGCCCGTGCCGGAAATACAAGTGACTGGATCCAACTATTTGTTGGATGCTTGTAAATTTAAATGTGTTGAGGGTGGAGTGGGACAACACCAATATAGATATAAGATTAAAAAAGTGGAGATTATTGAGAATAGTAAGTATGTGAGTAAAAAAGTGAAAGTTAATAAAAATGGATATGTGATACTTGGAGAGCATCTTGATCCATATGAATATTGTTGGACAGACGCGCATGGATATGCCAAAACGTTGGAGGAAGCGCGTGCAATTGCGGAGGATGCAATTCTTGTGGGTAGAACTAAGACATATTTTGATAGAAAGTGGGAGAGTGGTTGTCGTCAATTTGACGAAGGGTCCTATTGTAGAGCACGGATTATAGATTTGGACACGATGGATATGGTGGATGATGAATATTGTAGCAATGGAAATGGAAAAGTGAAAAAAGAAAAAAATGAAAAAGAGGAAGAAAGTGAGGCTGTGAAATTGTTTTTAAAAACATTAGAAAGAAAGTAGTATGAAGAAAAGCAGCAAAATGAATGGTAAAAAAGCATAATTTGTCTTAATATAATAATTGAATGAGCATTCAATAAAAACTGCGTGGGTTTTTTATTGAAAAAAATATAGAAGAAATAATATATTAATTATAATATTTCCGATGATATTCCCGATGACGTCTTATATATTGGAAGTTCAAACAACATTAATTAGTGAAAATGATAAAAATAAGCATGGATGGAATGGCCACAAAGAACACTTGGGATACATAAATAAACTGTTTGAAACAAAACGTGAAGCCAGTTATTATCACAAATTGTATAATCCACACATGAGCGAAATTACCGCGGAGAGTAGATGGCATAGCGAATGTGATCCGCAAACAAAATTTGTCTATGTTGTTCGTGAATATACGGGTGAATTATTGAAGATACCTCCATTTGAGAATTATTTAACGGTTAATTAAAAAAGAATATTTGTGACGTGTGTTTCACCTAAATTATTAGTTGCCAAAACAGATTTTAAAGTAAAAATAGTTCTATTATCGGAATGAATTTCTTCCAATTCATGAATCTTTTTAATGATGTCGCTGATTCGCATGTTAAAGCTGGCAATTTTACCGTTAAGTTGAATGGTATTATTTGCGGGGTCGTCATCAATTTCTATAGAGTTGTCGGTAGTATTGTGAATTTTAACATTAATAAATCCGTCGTAAATTTCATAGACGGTATTTATTTGAGATAATAGGTCGGGATTGGTCAATTTATTATAAAAAAAGAAGCTGATCATTTATAATTTATGCGCATATTTGTTGTGTCTGGAATATCTGCGTGATGTCTTCTTCCTCAATTTTCTTGTGGTTCTTTTGCCACCCTCCATGCGAGAAAGCAGTAAATCGCGCATTTTGGTGTCTCCTTTTCCGGAATATTTGGTGGCAAGGGTCAGCGGGGTCTCATCATCATTGTTTGGTTCATTAATATTGGCGCCATTGTCTAATAAAATTTTGGTGACATCTATTTTGCCTTCTTGAATGGATGTTATAAGGGCATTGTCGCCCATGCTATTTCTGTAATGTATATTGGCACCTCTTTTGAGTAAAGTTTTTACTACATTTTCATGTCCTTCAAATGCGGCAAGAATGAGTGATGATTGTCTTAAAGCAGTTTCATCCATGTCATTAACATTGGCGCCTTTTTTCAAAAGATATTTGACAACATTGAGATGACCATTTTCGGAGGCTTTTATGATGGCGGTTTCGTTGTCATGGGATCTTGAATGTAATAGAGAATTGTTCTTGTGTAACATTTTTTTGATTTTATTTAAATTGCCACGTTCGGCGGCGTCAAACCAATCAGACATATATATTATTGGGACAATTAATAAGCAATTTGTTTTGGATATAATTCACAGGCAAAATGTCCGAAACGATTCGCAAAATATATGAGTATATTCGCAAAAAGCACGAATCCAAAAATGTGTTTTTTGGGTGTTTGTTTTGCGTCTAGAATAGAATATACTGGATCCCCCGTGTATGTTCGCCAAGGAATGTAGATGAAAAATAGCCAGAAATAGAGCCATCCATATGTATATTTCAATGATTGTGAATTGTATTCATTGTCGCACACGAGGGTTCTTGTCTGGCTTTCTTGTGAATATAAATGGTGAATAAGCAAATAAGGGACGCTGTGATGAATGTAGGTACAAACATCGGTGTGCCAACCCAAATTATCCACTAAATTAAGTTTATCTGCGTCTTTTAAATTAAATGACAATTTGCCGATCCAATAGCCGGCCATGATGATGAAATGGATGTTGTGCGCTACAGGCAAAGTGGAAGGATAAATTAGGGGTAAAAAAGTGGCAAGATGTCCGGTGTCGGTGAATCGGATGAATTGTTTTACCCAATTGTGGCGGGGATTTTTAAGATAAGTGAAATGGTGTCCATACCAATAAAAATAATTCACCGAATACATTTTGATGGCTATCATGGAAGAAACATAAATGTTCTTGGTTGTATAATAGAGAAATGCTTGTAAAAAATGAATGTAGAACCCATCTTTGAGAAATATTTCTAGCATGTTTGTGATAGAGATTATATGATATTTTATTTATATTTTTTGTTAAAATATATAAATGAATTTTGACAAATATGTAAATGAGTGATTTGCCGGACGAATTATCATATCCGGATGGATTGTATCAAAAGATATTAAAAATGTGTGCTTTTCACCCAATTAATATCATTGCTGGATTTTATTATGGAAATAAGATGGGTGGGATGATGGGAATATTGTTGATGGCGAGTTCAATAAACTTTTGGCGCAATCCATTGTTGAAATCAAAACGACGGTTTGCCGACATGACAATAGCATTTATTTCGGTGCCATATCATGTGTATTTGTCATTGTTTACGAACAACAAGTTATTATGCGCGGGCACAATGATATGTGGAAGTTTAATGTATCCAATTAGTTTGTGGTTTCATAAAAACAATTATATAAAATATGCGGCATATTCACATTGCGTTCTACATGGACTTGTGATTGCTGGTGCTACACTTACATATAGGGATCATTATTTGAATGGGTTGCGATTAGAAAAAATATAATATTATATTATAAATGAGTGTTTCTAAGTCTGTCGCGTCTCCCAAATCTCCCAAATCTTCTAAGTCTCCTAAGTCTCCTAAGACTTCTCCGACGGTTTCAAGCATTGAGGTTATCATAAATGAAAATACTTATGAATTAACAAAAGAAAAGATTATGACTATTACGCGTTACACATTTCAAAAACAAGCAAACTGTTACATAACATATAATGTTAAACAACCGAAAGATGGTTCAGCAACCGTGTACATTAACATATTTAGATCAGATAGTGAAGTTGCTGGAACTGGTCGCACAATGATGAAAGATTTATTGACATATTTGTTAATGAATGCGAATTTTTCTGAAAATACGCAAATATCATTGGTTCCGGAAGCTTTATCAAAATTACAAAGAGGCATAGTTCATGATAATGAAAAGCTGGTGGCATATTATAAAAAAATAGGATTTGACACGGAATTGAATAGAAGTTTTGGATTTGTAAAACTGTCAGGAACTATAAAACACATAATAGCAAAAATTAACGCATATACAAAAAAAGGAGGGAAACGCAAAACCGCAAGTAATAAATTTAAGCTTAGGAAAACAAAAAAACAAAATCATTCAAATGATAAATAATTATTAAAATGTATTACAAAAATGTGTTTTGTAATATATAATGGACACTTTGTTTACGCACAGAAATGAGACAGAAGGCAAAGTTGGCATAGGTAAAGTGCCAACCGAATTACATTTAATATTGGATGATATATCAAAAGAATATGTTCATAAGATTCCGGACAAATCAAGCACGACTTATCACACGTATTATGATAATTTGACGGGCAAATTAAAAGAAAATTTTGATAAAATTCAGTATAACAAATTTTGGGATAACATTTCTGATAATAATGCCAAATGTGTGAAACAATGTGTTATTGAAATGAATGAAATATATTACTCAAATCCCAAGCCCAATTTTGAAAAAACAAATTTATATGGCGCGGCGGCGAATCTTATACCGCATAGAGATTGTATTTTATATAATTTCAATGGAATTTGTTTTTATAGAATAATTATAGGATTGACGGATTCAAATAATGACACGTCAACAGCGTTTATTAATTTTAATTTGGAGCATAAAATAAATAGAGGCGATTACATGATATTTGATTTTGACAAAACATTACATCAAGTGAAGAAGACTGGTCAGCAAGAAACGCCGAGAATCTTATTGAAATTACATTTCATAGTTTGTGAAAATGGCGAACATTCTGAGAATTATGTGAAATTCGTGTCATTGTTTTACAAATATTATTATTACATTGCTCGTTATACAGAACAAATAGGAACGGATCCCAAAACTTTTCCGGGATTCTTCTTTGGATTGTTATGGGAATGGCCATTTTACAGTTCATTTAAATACATAACGCTTTCAACATTTGCCGCGACATTAATAGGAGCAAATGTTATTGGTGATATTGAATTTGAAAAGAAAAACGCAGGAAAAATATTATCACATTCATTATCAAGCATGTTATTTATTTATTTGTTGATTGTGAATTTTTATTATTTTAGATATTTGATATTTAATAAAAAATGAACGATTATAATTTTTCATAAAAACATTGTATGCTGAACGGAATGAAATATAATGTGTTGATTGTGATTGTTTTAAAAGATAAGTTGTTTAAGTTTACGACTGTTTTTTCGCCGGTTAAAAAGTGCGACAATGAAGATAAAAAGTAGAAGATGAAAAACAGTATTAATTTGGTGAGAAAGGGGATATTTAAAATCTGAAAGAAAGAAACCAATATGAGTAGAATAAAAAAGAAGGCAATAGTAATAAGCACAGAGTTTTCAATTGTGAATAATATTAATAAAGAATACAGAATCAATAATGTGATGCTATAGCCTTTAAATAATGAAAATAAGAAGGTCATGAAAAGGAATCCGCATAATATGTGAAAACAAATGTTGTAAATATTTCTGTGATGTTTTTCAAATTCAATAAATTCTTTTTTGACAACGTCATTTATGTAAGCGAGCATTCGTATAATTATAAAACAAAGTATGTTTGTAAATTGTGTTCAAATATTTTAATTCATTATGGATCACAATGAATTGAAAAACGACTGATTTATGATTTTGTGTTGGCATCATCAACATCAATCATAATGGGCGAAGAATCTTTATTTTTGGGATTGGATTTACAGCTTCTCATATGAGTTCCTAGACCGGCTTTATTTTTGCCTGACCAAACGTTACATAGGGGACATTTGAACCCATTGTCATTTTCTATATTGCCGTTTTTAACCAATAATTGTTTAATTTTGGGCAATTGTATTTCATCAAGTTTGTCGGTGAGTTGTTTGGTGATGGATTTAATGGTATCAAGCATTTGTGATTTTTGAAGACCGAAAAGTCTATATTCTTCGGCGATTTCATCGGAATCAGTTTTTGATATTTGTATGAACTCTTCGTTGGTTTTGGTGTCCAATGTTTTAAGACGCATGTCTAAGTTGTCAATAATATCAATGGCGATTTTCACTTTTTCGGTGCTATATTCAGCATTAGGAATGTAGACGTGGATGAGGCCGTTGATGATATCAATTTGAAAGGGATTTTTGTATGTGATGGGACTTCTTTGCGAAACCATGATGCCGTGATTTTTCTGAAGTTGAATGTCTCTTTCAAATTTGGCTACTTCATCGGAGGGTACGGATTGCGAGTAATCTTTGCTTTCAAAAAGGATACACGATTTTTGTTTATTTTGGCGATTGACTTTAAAGTCGCAAGTGGCGGTGCTTCCACTAACCTTAACAATTTCATCGGAGGGCATGATGGATTGTAGCATATAATATAGATCGGTTTCAGCTATGGCGCCCTTGAATTGCGAATTGTTTTTATATTTGCCCAAGAAGTCATTGATGTCGGTAGACAACTTGGTTTGAGTAACATTTTGTAGGGATAAATTGTCTTTCAATAGAGAAAGATTAGAATTGGTGCGTTCTTCACTAGAATTGATGTAGGAGAAGATGGGTTGTTGAATGGAGCCGATCATTTTAGAAAGTTGAGAATCAATATTATCCATTATATGTTTTGAGTTATTTTCGTCTTTATGATTGAGTTCCAAGAGTTTTTGTGTATCGGAGGCGATAGAGGCGCAATGATTTTTGATACAGGATTCTAATTGGGAGATATGTGCTTGTTGGCTTTTAGGGATTACATCATTGATCATGAGGGTAGTTTTTGTGAGAAGATTGTCGTTGTTTTTTTCAATGATGGAGCCGATTTTTTCATTATTGGTTAAGGTGTTGGAAGTGATAAGATTTTTGACGTCTTCAATGTATTCTTTTTTGGTCTCTAACAATTTCATCATGAAATCCAGCTTAGACGAGGCGATATTTGAGTTGATTTCAGTGACAATATTGAGAATTTTTGATGTAATAGTTGTATTGATGGTGTTGGAGAGATTGGAGGATAGTTTTTTCAAAATGTCAATGAAGATATGATTCATGGTTATGATGTCAATACTGTTGTTTTCTTCATAGTAAGAAATTATAATGGGATCGGTAATTATAATTTGTTTGGACATATTTTATATTTTACTGGAAAACTCTCTACATGGTTTTAGTGTTATAAATCTGGCAAGCGAAGCGAGTTTTTAATGAAAAGATCCTCTGAATTGTAAAAAAACAGAATGTTCAATGAGAAAAAGAGGAAATGAAGAGGGTTTTCAAAGTGGTCCGATAGAGAAAGTTGGAAAATGTAAATTTTAATTATAAGATTGTGACATTCTCTATTGAAAGGAAAGAATGTTAGTGAATATTTTTTCTAGATTTTCTTTGTTTTTTAGTTTGTCTTCCGCTCCTTAATACAGAAAAACCACCGCGTTTATTAGAAGTTGGTCTTGATTTTTTTGTTGGTGATTTTTTCGTTGGTGCCACAGGTTCTAATATTGGCGATGGATCTGGAAACGGCACATAAAAATCTGTCAGTGCTTTGTTGTTGAAATTTAAAAAATGGCCTTTTTCTTCATATTGGGTGAGTCTTTTTCTGGATAAACCCATGCGCCCTCCGTCGTTGTTAGTAAACATTTGTGTCAATGTGTCAAATGCCATTGTGGTAATATCATTATTTGTTCTTACATCTTTCCACCAGTCCATTTGATGACGATCAGGGGGATAAGTACTCGCAATATAATCTAATGTTTCTAATATAAATTCATTCTTTTTGTCTGGTGTGTTGATGGTTAAATCAAATATTTTATTATACAATTGTTCCTTCAACTCTAGTCTAGACAATCTTTTATTCACCTGGAGTCTAGTTTTTGGTTTTTTTGTGACATCCGTTTGTATATCTGACGCTTTACCAAAATCAATTAATACAGATTTTATTGTTTTTCCGGGTGCTGAATAAATTAAGACATTTTCCAAATGTAAATCATAATGAATGACGCCAATATCAATAAATAATCTGGCGATTTGAGCTATTACATATGCGTAGGCCTTATTTTTAAGTTCAGCATCCACATTTATACCATTAAAGTTTGTTTTTCTTAAGAAGTCTTTAAAAGTTGTTGAATTTTCTACATTTGGCATTACTATTACGCCGATTTCATTTCCTTCTGATTTATTTATCTGCGTGGATAAATATGTGAAGACATCTTGTGTCTCTGTTGTTGTATTTTGTCTTTGTAAAAAGGCTAATAATTCTTTTGAATTATTATTATCAAATAAAGAAAAATTAGCGACGGAAGGACATATTTCTGGTTTGTTTCCTAGAATAGAACTTTTCCAAATTTGTTGTTGTAATTGCGCTTCTTCAATGTAGCTATGATTTGATTCGGATAATTTATATCTATCTTTATAATCATCTAATGGAGAATCATTTTTTGGCGTCATAATGGCAAATTTCAATATAAAACTCGTTACTGGTTTTATAAATTTTGTGCCGCCGAATGTCAAATATTCCGAATCGGTTTTAGAAACAGTTAAAGTAAATATGAAACCTTTTAATGATGAATAAGTTAATATTTTCAATTCGCCACGAGTGATCATGTC
>Ga0209353_10000953_pt1 | contig 16857 bp, 35 predicted proteins | sample LauGreSpBDMM15SD_2_FD_187561 | JGI IMG/M metagenome (GOLD analysis project Ga0209353, IMG submission 187561) | Freshwater lake microbial communities from Lake Michigan, USA - Sp13.BD.MM15.SD (SPAdes) (version 2) | ecosystem: Environmental > Aquatic > Freshwater > Lake | place: Lake Michigan...
CAATCCATTTGGAAGCGGTCAAAATAAGCCACATTACCGCCTTTATCAAGCCCTATGATAACTGTCCAATCCACTGACTTTGCAAGATCTATTCCATAGCAAACAATCTGCTGACTTGTAATTGGTCTTTGGCATAGTTTTATAAATGCGTTCCCAAATGGGTTTGCACTATTTTCCGCAGGGTTTGCCATATATTCTTGCTCAAATACAACTGCCGGTAACTGTTGCTTTGCATCCTGTATTTCTTTGTGATTAATATAGGGATTATCATAAGTAGTAAACTTGTAGCTTTCCCATTCATTTTCCCCTGCCTTCATAAACAAGCTATAAAAATAATTCTTGCCTCTGGGTGTTGATAGAAATATTGCCCTACCTTGATAATCAGTTAGCGTTGGTCTTATAGAAGATAACCATCCTTGTTCAAGATCCGGTATAAATGCAGCTTCATCAATTATAACTAAATGAAATTTGCGACCTCTTAAATTATCAAGCCTTTCCCCTGTAAAAAATTCTATCGTTCCCCCATTAGGGCAATATATTTTTAGGTTGCTTATATTGTTTCTAAATCCTAATACTGTTGTTAGCTTCTCAAAAAATGTCTTGGCTAGTTTATAAGTAGGTGTAATATATGCAACAGTTCCACCTGATTCAATAGCCGGATCTAATGCAGTTTTTAAACAAAGGATCTGGCTTAACTCTGATTTACCAAACCGCCTTCCGCACATAACCACAATAAACCGCTTTGTGCAATCTAATATTAGTTGTTGCTTAATATGTGGCTTTGGTATCTCAATTCTCATAGAATAGTTTTGCCTTCAACAAATACTATTTCAATCTTATTGTCTGACTTCATATCTATTTGCTCTTTAGGTTTACCATATACCCTTGTCATTAAAGTTTCCAATGAGTATAAACTTCCCTTCATTAAACTTTTATTCATTGCATTTGCAATAGTTTTTTCCATTATTGTTGCACTTGGGTTTTTATAAACCGCATTAAGCTCATCCATATCCATTGACATCATTGCCTGAATAGTGTCGTTTATTTCGCTTAATCTATACCCCTGTTCTTTTAATAGGCTTACATACTTTCTAGGTCTGCCATTAGGGTTTCTTATCTCCCCTTTCTGTACCGGTATTAAATTTTGTTCGTTTGCCATATTCTCTTATTTTCCTCTTTGTTATTTTAATTCAAAACTTGCTGTTATTCTTGTTGCATTTCCTTTTTTACCCATATCATTTTTACCACAGTTATGTCTACCATAATGATGACAATTCCATTTATTAGATTTTTTTAAAGCATAAATTAAACTTGGAGCAGTTGTATTAATTCTATAAATCCATTTTTCTTTTTTATAAATATTTCCAACTTCATTCAAAAATTTAATCCCTATACCTGCTCCTTGATAATCTGGTAATATAACTAATCTATGAACTCTTTTTTGTCTTTGTAATTTTCCGGGTTGTGGTAATATACTTATAAATCCTGCTATATCATCATTTATTATTGCAATAAATACATTTGCTGCATTATTATGATTATGGCTTAAATAATGGTGTTTAGCAAACATTTTCCAAATTGACTTATCTGTTGTTTGGAATATCTCAAATTTGATGTCTGGTCTATTTTTTTTTTGCCCTTCAAAAGATTGAAAGGTCATTGTATCAGTATTAAAAACCCAATCTGGTAATAACCAATCTTGTACATCAAAATGACAGGTTACTGCGATAAATTGTTTATCTGTTTTTCTAATTGCTTTTTGCATTGCAAATGAACCAATTTTAGCAACACTTCTATCTATAACACTTGTAAACTCATCAAACACAAAAAACTTTTGTTCTTCTAATATTGCTCTTGCTAGGTCAACTCTCATTTTTTCACCATTAGATAAAACAGAATAAGATTTTAACCAAGATGGTGGCGAACTAAAACCAACTGAATTAAAAGCATTTGTAATTTGTTCTAAACTACATTCTTTTGGCATATCATCTAATATTGTTTCTGCTAAATATTCATAAGAAGTAATATAAGCATTTTGAAATAATTGTTTTGCTATTGTAGTTTTACCTGTTCCACTTTTGCCCACTATTAAACCTATTTGCCAATTATCAGGAATATTAATATCTCCTTTAAAATGTTCAATTATATTTTCAGATTGTAAATCAAATTTACCAATTACAGAAGCAACTCTAAATGTTTTAATTGGCTTTACTTCTTTTATAATGTCAAAAGTCGGCATTCGTAGTTTTGTTGAATTAGTTTATTATATGTATTTTCTTGCTCTTGCTCATCTTTACAAATTATTTCTATTCTATAAAGATTTTCTATTGTATTTGATAAATCTTTTTGCTCTTGCTCATCTATAAAATTTGGTATGTCTAATCCCCAATCGGTAAGTTCTTGCTCATCCCAATTATTAGCTAAATCATCCCAATCCCATTCGCCATATCCTAAATTGTCTTTTATGATAAATTCTTTTTGCTGCTCTTCTGTCCAATCTACCATCTGCACAGGTGCTTCCTTCCAACCTGATTCCTTCATAGCTCGTAATCTCATATTGCCACCGATTACAACCATATCCATATTTACAACAATAGGTCTAACATCTGCCATCTCTGGAAACTTCTCAATACTTGCAACTAGCTTTTTAAACTTGTCATCTTTTATTATTCTTGGATTGCTTGGGTTAGGTTTTATCTCGGTAATCTTAACGACCTTGACCGCGATAGTTGGTTTCTTTTCTGTCATTTTTATTGTGGGATTTTTTATACTTGCCTCGTTTCCTTTTACCAAAGATAACTTTTTTAGCATCACTTTTAACCTTTGCCATCTAATTTTTGTTTATGTGCCTTTACTAATAATTCAAAATATTGTTTCTTGTCTCCGTATTCTATATGGCAGAATCTACAAACCGCCATCAAGTTTTCAATCTTATCAGCCCCTACGCTTCCCCCCATTCCTCTTCTATGAATATGATGTATATCAACTGCTTTACTTCCGCATACTTCACAAGGAATAAAATCCTCGCCTGTGTAACCAAAATGGTTCAAGTATATTTTAGTATGGTTTTTTATTTTAAATCCTCTTTATGGTATAAATACTCTGAATCTTCTGTATGTTCTGCGCCTGTCATTAATTTCCCTGATGCATCTTTATGCGTTTCCCCTTTCCATAATTTACCATCTTTAGTGTAATGTGGCATCCCTTCCGCTAATTTGGTTTTATCAATCTGTTGTAGCTTTCTTGTAGCCCAAGCAACTCCTTCATCTCCGCCCCAAGCTAACCACATTAAAGCACCGCAATCCTCTTTTGGGTTGCCCTTGCTATTTTCTCTATGCCTTTCAAAACTTGACATCCTTGCGATTGTATCTCTTGATATGTTTTCCCCTTTGGCTAATTGATTTGCCCTAGTCCATCCAACAAGTGTTCCGCATCCCTTATCATTTTCTTTTTTAATATCTAATGCCCTTTGTGCGTTTGTTTTAGCAGCCTCTGGATAGTCGCTATATGTATCTGCCATTGCAATTCTTATTGCAGCCCATACACTTTCAGCCTTTTGTTCTGTGTCATAAATACAACCGCCTTGTCCTATTCTGTATTTTCCGTTTGAGCATTTATATATTGGCATTGTCTATTAATTTATTATAAATAGCAGATCTTTGTTTGTTTACATCGTGTAAGTTAAAGTGCTTATTACAATACTCAAATAACTTTTCTCCATATTCTAATCTAGCAGCTTCATCATAGGTCAATAGCTTAATCCATTTATACCAATCCTTTTGGCTATTTACATAACATACCGGCATATCTTTATATGGATGCACATTTGAGACTATTGCAGGATTATGCTTTGATGCGGTCTCTAATATTTTTAGGTTTGATTTCATCCTATTAAAGCTCGTATCTAGTAAAGGGATTATACTCACATCACTATCTGCATAGGCAGCCATATATTTTGTAACCTCATTAAAATTATAAATAATTGGATTTAGCTTTAGCCCATTAGTAAAAGCTACTATCATTTTATCCCATACAGGTTTTTCCCCATCATTGTAACCGGCTATAACTGTCTTAATAGGAAAGTTTATACGCTTCATTGGGAATCTTAATATCTCCAAATCCCTTTCGTGCGTTCCGCTACCTGACCAAAAAAACCTAACTAATTTGCTTTCAATTTTATTATCTTGGAACTGCTCTTCTCCATAAGGTATTGCATTAGGAATAATCTCAACGCTTTTATTTACTTCATATATCTCTGTGGCTAACCTATCGTGTGTGCAGGTGCATAAATCTGCAATCTCTATATAAGATAATATTCTATTTGTTACATTATTATCTTTATAGCTTTGATTTAAAATATGCGAAGGATCTAGCTGCCAATGGTCATCATTATCAACTACTAACTTAAATCTATATTTATCTCTCCACGCTTCAATCTCGCTTACAGGATGGGATAGCATTCTATTTAAAATAACCAAATCAAACTTATGTTCTAATACCTCATCATTTATTACATCGGTAATTAAACAATAATCTTTGGGCATATTAACAAGGGGCATCATTATCCTATGATAACCTACACCACTATACTTACTTGTTAAAGCTAAAATTCGCATCTAATCTTTTTTTCATTGTGATATATTGGTTGATACTTCTCCCAAACAGATTGCGCTCTTTGTAAACTTTCATCCTTCATAGCTCTGTATTCGGATTTATTTCCAACATCGTGTCCAATATGTTCTGATTTTAAATTAGGCACATAATAATTTACATATCCTGCAATGGTTGCCCTTTCCGCAAAGTCTCTGTCTTGCATTCCATAGGGATCGTAATCAATGTTATAACCGCCTATCTCTTTAATAAGATCCCCTGATATAAAGTTATTTCCAAAAGGTGTATGCGTTTTATGTACTCCATCCTCTAATGGTGGTAAATCTTCAACGCAATGTATTCCTATAATACCTGTCTTTGGTATGCTTTTATAAAAAGTAACCCAACTTTGTAGCCAATTTTTAGGTAATAAAATATCATTAGCCATTACGCAAACTGCATCGTAATCTTTTGTTAATGATAACCCTAAATTAAATCCTGCTGCTATGCCTCTTTTGTGCTGCGACCAAGTAGCAAAATGCCATTTATATAATTTCGCAATATTAAAAAACTGCTCTTCTGTGCTTCCGTTATCTATTAAAAAACAATCAGCATTGTAACCGGCATTATAAAAGTTTTGCTCAATTACTTGCTTTGCTAGGTGTTGCCTGTCAAGGCTTAAAAAAATTATTGCTATTTTCATTTTAAATTACTTCCTATTTTTTTAGCAGGTACTCCCGCATATTTACTAAATGCTTCTGATTGCCCTTTAAAAAATGCACTTGCCCCTATCATACAACCCTCTTCAATTACTGCCCATTGATGTAATACCGCGTTTAATCCTATGTTGCTATTTTCTTTTATAATTGTATGCCCACCTATTTTTGCACCGCAGCTAATTGTAACTCCGTTTTTTATTACGCAATCGTGTCCTATATGCGCGTGTTTCATAATGAAACAATCATCTTGTATATAGGTTAAATCTTCTGTACCTGCATCAATAGTTACAAGCCCTGTAATTATATTGTTATTACCTATATAAACCTTACCCTTTTTTAATCCTATATAAGAATAAAATCTACCCTCTGGATCTGTATCAAACCAATATTTTTTGTACTCTGCTAGATCTCCAATAATGCAATAAGCACCAATGTAGTTATTATCTCCTAGTTCAACATTTTTGCCAATGATGGCGGTGGGGTGTATTATGTTAGCCATTGTTTTCGTGATAAGTGTATAAAGTTTTTATCATATCCATTTTACAATTACCGCACCATATTATGCAGATGTAATTGCTATCAATATATTTTCTATAAATTGCCTCATAGCTTTTAAGTATGTTTAATTCAATATTCCTAATATAGCCATTTTGAACTGTGTGCCAATTATTTATATGCTCATTCATAAAATCTTTATCAGCTATTTCCATACATTAGTTTATTTAAATAAAATTCAGCTATTGAAGAAAACACTCCACTAACAAACATAACAGTTGCAATATTTAAAATCAATTCAGGTGTATATAAAAATAAGATTGCCAACCAAGCGGATAAACAGGATACGCACGAGAATGGCTTATAATTAATATTCCATTTGATATGTAAGCGGTGTATATAATTAAAGAATAGTGATGCACATATTGATGTTAAAATTACTTGAATCATTTTTTTAGGTTTTGTTTTAGTTCTTTTTTTGTTTTGTGCAATGTTCTAATAATACTCATATAGGGAATGCCGGTTTTTCTGCTTAACTCTTTTGCGTTCTTTTTAAAATCAATAGCATATAATTTTAATATCTCTTTATGATACCAATGCAAACCCTCCATTTTCTTTTCCATCCTATCAACTAAATCGCTTTGCTCATCCTCAACTTTCGCACCTGTATCAACATACTCTGTATAATTCCTATAATTTTTATAAAAAGCACTTCTATCTGATTTTATCATATTGAGCATCGTTCTTACAATATAAAACTTTAACTCGCATCTTTGATACAATCCTATTAACTTCTCTTCATCCATTTCACAAAGAACTAAAAAAACTTCTGCCTTTAAATCATAGCGTAACTCCTCTGGCTGCATCTTATTAAAGGCTTCATCAACCTCTTTGCTATTCCAAAATTGCTCTATAATTTTATTTTTGACCATTCAATTAGTACAGGTTTGCCTTCCTTTTCGGTACAAATATAAACTAAACATCCACAATTCCAAGCATCTTGTAATCTCTCGCTTTGTACTGCACTAATTTTATCCCCTATTTTCTTTACTTCTACTGCTATGTATTTACCATCATTTGTGTACCCTTGTAGATCTGCCCAACCCTTTTCAATCGTTCCCTTTCTTTTACCCCAAGGGATATTGTTAACTCGGTTAAGTCTGTAACCTAAATACTCAAAGTTTTTTTTAGCCCACTTTGTTAAATCGTTTGCGGTAATATCCATATTTATAAATCTTCTATTTTTTGTATTGCTTTAAATATCTCGTGAGCCACCTGTGGAACTATTGCATTTCCGTATCCTTTAATTGATTCTCTTCTCCATTTAGGAAAGGTGATAGAGTCCAATTCTCTGGGAATCCCATCATCTCCTCCACAAATAGGGGGTTTAGTTGGGAAGTGGATGAAGTTATTCTCTTTATTGTGTCTGGAAGTACCTCCCCATATTTTTGTGTTTTCCCTGTTGATGTTATTCTCAAACCCGGTCTTGTGCAACCCAAATAATCCCTTTGATTCGGAGTTGGCAACATCCCCATCACCGCCATTTGCTTTAAAGGATTTTGTAAACTCACTCCTTTTTGCTTGTGCCTCTCTTGTGCTAATATGAAGGTTTCTGGTTTCCTTGGGGATATCCAATCCAATGCACTGGGAGTTGGTAGCATTCCATTCCTCGCTAATTTTGTCAATGACATTTGATTTTCGGATGGTGATCCTGTCAACTTTTCCCCTTCCGATGCCATTGGTGTTGGTAATAATTGCATCACTTGCGTTGCTAGATTCGGCATCGTTGTTCCGTTGGGATATTTCTCCATTCTCTTTTTGAACTTTACTAAATTCACTAAATCTTCCTTTGTCGTTGGAGTGAGCAACAAACCAAATTCTTTGTCTTTGGTGCGGTGCGCCGACACTTGCAGCAGGAATAAGAAACGATTGAACTTCATATCCTTCCCTTTCCAAATCATCGCACACTTCGTTGAATACCATTCCCCCCCCCCAACTAACAAGTCCACGAACATTCTCGCCCACGATGTATCTTGGTTTGATTTCTTTAATTGCTCGTAGCATTTCAGGAAAGAGATGTCTCTCATCGGCTTTCCCAAGTCTTTTTCCTGCTGATGAATAAGGTTGGCAAGGAAATCCTCCTGTGAGAATATCAATCTGCCCTGCGTGAATTGAGAAGTCTGTTTTTGTAATGTCATTATAACTTATTGAATTTGGGAAATGATGTTTTAGTACTTTTTGTCCAAAGGGATTCCATTCGCAATGAAATATATTATCCCATCCCATCCAATCTGCAGCAAGGTCAAAGCCACCTATTCCGCTAAATAAACTTCCGTGTGTCATTTTAAAATGCTTTTATTATTCCTTCCTTTTTTTTATCACTATACCTTTTTTGATTTGCTCTCTGGCAATCTAAACATAAGCAATAAGTACCGCTTGAAGTTCTATGGTCTTTTCTGAAAAATTCCAATTCCTTCTCTTTTTTGCACTTCGTACATTTTTTCATAAAATTCTTTTTCAAATATTAATAAATTTTTTTTATCTATACACTCCTCATATTTCCTATAATAGTTTACAAAATCATCTGTATAACACCATTTTAATACTCCGTATTCTCTATATCTTATTTGTCTCATTCTCAAAGTATTTAACAATTACCAACGCTTTACATTGCCTATCAAAATAATTAGCGTTCTTTATTTGCTCTTTAAACTCCTTCGCTTCCACAGGTAGCATCTTATTTATCCTAGCTATATTATCCTCGTTTACTATATTCATTATTTTAGTATATTCATTGGGATCTATATTTAGTTTGTTTTGTTTTAGTAGAATATCAAACACTCTGGATGTATTAAATATTTTATTAAAATCAGTTTTATAACTGTTATTCCAATCATTGCGAGTAAAGTCCACAATCTCATCCTCTGTTAATTTTGGCACAGGTAATTGGTTTATAGGTTTTATTTGCTTCCTTACATCATTAGCTTTTGATTTATAAGCATTCATTACTTGGCTTATAAACTTACCACTAAATTTTTCGTAGTGTTCCACATTGCAATCTAGCTTTCCCAATGTAGCTAATTTAAACGCAATACGAAACTCCTGTATTGTAAACATTGGATAGCTTGTACGAATAAAATCCTCAATAATAGAATACTCATCAGGATCTGGCAGCCTAGTTAATCCTATTAAAGTAAAAATATAAGCAAGGTTTTGTTTTAAAATTACAGGGCTAACAAGATTTAATTTATCGCCATTAAAACAAGATGCGATCTCATTGTCCAACCCATTGCTTAAGGTCTGACATTCTTTTTGTACTTGCTGCGGTAGCTGATTTTGCTGTTGCATACTTATCTTTGTTTTTATTCCAAGTTAATATTCTGCGCTCAAGATTAAAAAACTTTTCTAGCTCGTAACGCAATTTACCATTTTTATTTGATTCAGTCCAATACATTAAAAAATTTTCATATTCATTATTTAATTCTAGTTTGTAGGGAATAAGTTTATTTATAAACTCTTCTCTGTAATCTATTATATTTTCTTTAATTTTCTTTTCTTTTCTTTTCTTTGCATTGCCCTCCCCAATAGCCTCCCCAATAGCCCCCCCATTAAGCCACCTATTATTTGCGCCTGTTTTACCGCTTTCGCTTAACTTTTGTCGTAATGCTAAATGATTTTGTAATCGTTCTGAATGAAACTCCCCAGATTCAATAGTAAATAAATTAAAGTTCATTAATACTCCATTAACTTTTACATCTGTGCATTGCATTTGCATTGCTAATACAGGGATTAATTCAAGAGGTAATTTACCTCCGGCACTTGCTAACTGTTCAACTAAAAACCAATAGATCCCATAGCCTTCCATACCTAACTGATGCCGCAAAAACAAAATTTTTGTATCATTAGCAGCGTTATAATCGTGGCTAAAATAATATGAATTACTTTTCATAAATAAAAAAGCCCTCGGATTTGAAGGTAATTGCAGTACCTCCGCCTCTTCGGGCAATGATTTTAAAAACAAAGGATTCTGCAATAACCCTATTTTGATACAAAGTTACTATATTTTCCAATCTCTTCTTGGATTATTTCTATTTTGTTTCTGTACCAATCTTCTGTAACCATTAGATTTCCACATTTTTTGATTGAATATAAGACTGTGCTATGGTCTTGTACCCCTATCTCGGTAGCTATTTCTTTAAGCGATAGCCTAGTAAAGTTCTTTAAAATAAAAGCAGCAGCCTGTCTCCCAAAAACAGTTGTTTGTTTCCTGTTTTGTAAACTAATATCACATTCAAATACATCTTCAACTAATGATACTAATTTTTTGGGGGTTATGTTAATTATCTTCTCATCAGTTATTAAATTGTTTTTCTTTAATATCTTTTTAAGAATTTTTAACTGCTCTGCACTATGCCGGTAGTATGCTACTATTTCGCTATTCATTTAAAATGGGGTTTCTGTTGGTTTGTATGTGTCCTCATAAATTTGGTAATCTGGATGCTTTGATTCCTTTTTAAATTTATTCTCCCACATAGAATATCTTTGACCATTAATGGTAAAGTTAATTACTACACCCTTGCTCGTTTCTTTTTTCCAAGCTCCGATTTTGATTTTTTCTACTTCGCTCATTTGTTTATTTTTTTAATGAATAATTTGTTACATACTTTGGTTTCTTTGCAGATCCCACATTTACATTCGTGCTTAAAATCTTGTACCCTTCTCTTTTTAAGTTGAATACATAAGCTGCTAATCTCATTGTTCCACACTTTCTTAATGCCTGTATGGATGTTAGGCTTCCTTTTTTTAGGTGATTAAGCACCTGTGTTTGTTGTGTCATCTTGATTTATTTGATTACTAAATACTGCTTTAATTTCGCATTTATCTTCCCATTTTTTTATGAACTCCTGTAACTCAATGTAGGCTTGTGCATCATACCAAGCGTAATGATATACCTGTGCTAAAAGCATTTGCCTTTCTATTGGTATTAAATTTCTCATAAACTTTTTTTGGTTTTCTTAATATCGCTCTGGTTATAATTAAACCCCATTGCAATTCTGTCTTTATCTTCTATTTGATTGCTCAATAGATTTACTTCTGCTTTTTTATAACTATCTATTGTGGTAATCGCTTCAATCCTTATGGCTAATTTTTCTTTTGCCTGTTCATCATAAGTAGTTGATTCAAGCATAGTCAATAGGAATAAGCGTTTATCTGCGCCTACCTCATCTTCGTGCTTATTTGTAGCATCTGAATCTTTGGTATCATCAATAGCAAATAAACCATTAAGCGCATACTTTCGTGCGTAGCTAGATGCAGATCCTGTAATTTGTGCCGCATCCATTCCCTTTTTTACTTCCTCTTCTCTAGCCCACCCAGATACTTGTATTCTCTCGCCAATGTCATCAATAAGCATTGCAGTTGCTTTTATGTAAAGCCGATCGCCTACTAATACTACTTCATCACTAATAATTAAAGCAGTATTGTATTTAAACAATATAGGTTTTACAGCTTCAATAATATCCTCCGCACTTCGGTATTTATATTTACCAAAGTTATTTGTTTGCCCTTTCGGTGCTTTTAATTCATTTTGAATTTTAAATAAGTTCATAGTTTTAATTTATAAAGTTTTCAAAGTTTTCAGACCAATCATCCATTCTTACAGAAGGTTTATATTTAACAGTTATTTTTATTTCCTGTTTGCCGGTGTACTCTTTTAATACTGCCCTTGCTTTCATCCATTTTTCATAATAATCTTTTTTACGAAGGGGATGGCAGCCCTCATATTTACCTCTGTATAATTCTACATCTAATAATAATGCAGCTAATTTAAAGTTCATTGGCTTCTATTTTAATTTCATCAATTTTATTTTCTGCCTTTATGTCTTTAATAACTTCCTCCTCATCTTCCTCTTCCCAATCGCAATGGTCTAAACAATCAGGACAAATTCCCATCTCTGGTTCTGTGGTATGCGCTCCGCAGCAAGTTGAGTATGACATTATTTATTAATTGTTTCAAGGTTAACAAATTTTGATTCTGGTAAAACAACTATTAAATCTTCACTTAATAAAGTTTTCCTTTCTTTTATTACATACTTTTCTTTAAAAGCATTGTACTTAATCATTGCATTTTTCTCATCATAAGCAAGATCTAATGCCATACCATCTACTTTAATCCAATAGTAATCTTTGAAATCATTAACAGTTACATCCCATTTTGATTCCTTTTGTAGTTCAATTTTCATAGTTTTAATGTCGTAGGTTTTTTAATACGACATAGCGAATATACAACTTTTATTCATATTATATACATTTTATCTTAATTATTTTACATAAAAAAACCACTCAAATAAGTGGTAATGTCTTATATATAATAATAAATTTATATATCTTCCTCTTCTACATCAAACATCTCGCTATGTAATTCATCTATAATATTAGATATTATTTCAATAGATTGCTTTCTAATCTTTTTAATTTTATTAGCTTCTATTTTACTAATCAGCGTTAGATCTATTTCATCAACTGCCGAAATAGCATAATAAGCACAGGAAATTAAATCGCTTCGCGTTGTAGCTTCTGCATCTTCCCATTCTATTTCCTCTTCAATTTTTACATTCTCTTCCATATTAAAGTTTTAAGGTTGCTTCATCTGGTCTATCAATTTCTTTTACTTCTACTTTATGACCGCCTCTTATCTTGGCTAACATCTTTGAGATCTCATTTTCTACTGCATAATATTCTTGTAATCTTGTAACTAACCATAACTCTTGTTCGCTTAAACTCCATTTACTAAATCCTTTTGGCATTTTCATTTGTCTGTTTTTGAATGATATGTTAAACAAGTTTTACACTTGTATTGTATTTTTTTTAATCCTGATGCGGTTGTTCTTTTTAGATTTATAATTAAATCATCACTCCCACATTCCGGACAAGATCCCCTATCTTCTCCAAATATAACACCATAATGTGTTTTAGAAATCATATGCGGTCTTAATTTTTTAAACACACTTTCCAATAATATTACATCCTTTTTACAATACTTAATCATTTTCTCCATTGCATCTTTATCTTTATGCAATAGTATATCCTTCCATAAACTAAACTCCGTTTTAATCTTTTGCCCTATTCCTAAAAAATCTGCTATATAATTTAACCTATTGGATTGAAATCTAAATTTAGATCTGGCAATCTTTAGAGTATCAATAGTTACATAAGTCGGAAACATATCTATTTTATGAAACAGGCATCTAGTTCTTATCCAAGCCAAGTCAAACCGATCTCCATTATGTCCTACCATTTCGCTTGATTGATTTGCTACCTGTATAAATTTTAATAGCATTACCCTATCCGATTGCCTTGCATCCCATTGTAAAGAATGTACTTCCCTTTCATCTTCCCACTTATAACAGATGCAAATTATAGCTCTCTCCCTAATTATGTTATCTGTTGTAATATTTTTTTTATAACCTGCTTCCCAAAACAATCCTATATTCGGGCTTGTTTCAATGTCAAAGAATAATCTTCTCCGTTTGGTTTGTAGCATTTAGTAGGGTTTATATTGTGTACCATTATTTCGTATTGCTTTTAAAACTTGTTTTCTATGCCTATCTGAATACGAACAGTGTACCCAATCCGGATTCTCATCTGTACCAAACTCCCAGATAAGTTGGTCAAAAGGCAACTTGTCTTTAATAAAATCAAATACCATTTTATTAGTTACCCCATTAGGTGTGCCATCCATATCAATATCAACCGCCTGACCAAAGCAATGTTGAGATGTTTTAGATCCGCCTATTTTAGCGTTTAATTCTATAGACCTGTACCCACTTGATATGTGTATGGGTACTCTAAAATATGCCCTTACCGGTTCAAATATATGCTCTGCTAATAATTTAAAGTTAGCTATATGTTCCTCGCTTGGCATATTACTAATGCCATTACGCTTTGCTGATTCGCTTCTAATTACTTCGCTTAAATCTAAATGTTCAGATAGTCGCATATTAATCTTTTTTAAATATTTTCTCTGCTGCGGTAAATCCTAAACAGGCAGCTCCTAAACTAGCTAAAGAAACTACCAACGCTTCTGTTGGGTTTTTAATTAATGCAGCACACAATGATATTGTGCATAAAAAACCACATAATCTTTTCATTGATAACCTTCCATTATCCTCTGTAAAAAATTGCTTCATCTAAAATAATTTTTGATACATTCCAACCGAGTAACCTTGCAATCCGTAGCTAATTGTAAATAAGCCCCTTTTACGACCTTTAAAAGCTAGGCTAATACTTCCTTCCACTTTCTTATTATCTAGTCTGTAATCGCCTTTAAAACCCCAATACAAGGCACTTTTGCTAGGTAGTGTCTTTGTAGTTTGAACATATATAGTTTTTTCGCTAATTTCTGCCTTAAAACTTCTGCCTTTAATTTTGTTCTGGCTTATGGTATCTGTGATATATGCAAAGCCGATACTATCAATTTTTATGGTGTCTTTATACATCTTCGCACTTGAGTAATCTTTTACAATATAAATAGTATCGTGAACCGGATCTATCTGGTAAATAGTATCTATAACCTTATAAGGGATTTGCTGACCTTTTTTATACTTTACTACCTCGTGTTTTGTAAACATAGTGTCGTATTTAGTTACAACTAATGTTTCTTTAGTTGATAAACTTTCTCTATTGAATACTAAAAAAATTAAAATAATTGCAAGTGCAGCAATTAGTAAATCTTTAATCATATTTTTTTGTTGCTTTAATATAATATCTAATCGCAAATGCTCCTGAAATAATAGCAATCAAACTCGCTATCAATGTTACATAAGGTTGAATACTCTTTACGCTTATGACTGCGGTTGTTCCGCTAATAAGTGTTAATATGTCCGCGTGGTTGCTATTTTGTGCCATTACAATTCCTCTTCTATTTCTTTAATAAATGTAATACCTGTAGTCCATTCCTCTAGAAATGTAAAATCTTGTAACCCATCAGGATTGACAACAGGAATCGCTTTAAACTCAAACTCCTTCTCCCCTAGTTCTTTAACTTGAGCAGTTAGTTTCTTGATGTTCTCTTTAGTAAACTTGTAACCACCTTTTTCATCCAATAATAAAATGTCTTTATCATCGGTTGATGCGTTATCAAGGCGGAGTTCTTCAACTTGGGCTTGATAGCTTTCGTGATAGGATTTGACTCTTTCATAAATCTTAAATAATTTCTTTTGCACTTTTGTTTCCTGTGAACCAATAACCGCATTAATTGATGCGACTAGGGTGTTTAGTTGTTGATATTTCATTGTTGATTTTTTACAAATATAGGATTAAATACTATTTGTTGGCTCAACTACTTCAGGCACAGGCGGAACATAATCCCCTATGATTGTAAGGTTAAGTTGGTCGCTAGATGCAGCCCAATTCCAAGCATACTCATCATCATTACCCCAACCTGCGTAGGCTTCCCCACTCATTGTTAAGTTGCCTTGTGCTACATTAGCTAAATCACTATCTAATAATGAGTAGTAAAACGATGCAGATGAACCTAGCACCCCACCGATTACATACATATTAAAGATTGTTGCCGTTACTGATTTTCCGTTTATCCAACTTTGGATAGGAGAAATTGTTTTCATATTTTATATTTTAGAATTGACTTAAAAAAGTATCTTTTGTAGGACATTGCAAAGCAGTAACCACACCTGTTGCGGTTGTGTGTGCTGCTATATAAGTTGAACTTGTTATTAATAAATTATCCCCTGTCGGAATAGTTACATCAACTGTATAGAATCCTGTTGCAGTTGCACCATCTCTTAATGCTGCTCCTGTTATTAATTGATTACCTGCGGTTGCCGCCCAAGTACTTGGCATATTAATTCATTTTAGCTTTTAGTTCTTTAATCTCTTGCTCCAAAGCGTATATTTTAGCAGTATGCACCTCACGATAAGATAGGCTTAACATATCATCACTACCTTTACTAATAGCACTATCTAATATCCCAACAAAATCTTGAGCATAATAACCTAGTTCAACCTTTCCGTTTTTAGTGTAAAGTTTTGGAGTTATTGATTCAATGCCTTTTGTTTGGTAGTTATCTTGGATAAGTATTTTTAATCTGCTATCGGATGATTCAAAGAATCCTGTTGCGGTAACCGATGAACTAAATGTTGCTGCTCCTGTGGATGATGTAAGTGTTAAATATGTAGTAGTTGCACCGCCGTTTGTAAATCTAAAATCAACAGGACTTGTAAAAATACTATTTCCATTAGCAGGGTCTCTATAAATTGAATTACCTGTTCCTGCTCCTGATTCATAAAATATTTTACTACTTGTGTTAACTCTTAAATCCCCACTAAATGTAGCTGCTCCTGTGGATGCTATGCGTATTCTTTCGCTACCATTAACATTTATTCCAAGTTCACCCGTTGCGGGTTGATATAAAGCAGGAGAAGTTGAAGAAGGATTTGCAGTTACAGGTGTCATTATAATAGAAGCACCAAGTATATTTCCCACTGCCGTTACACTACTAGAGAATGTAGCTGCTCCTGTGGCAAGAATATTAAATAAAGTAGTAGCTCCGTTATATGGCTGCACGATAAACGCATTATGCGAAGCTGTACTTCCACCTCTTACTGTAACACCCTCACCTGTTGCAGATGAGTTATAAAATACTGCTGCATAATCACCGCTCGTAGAATGACTAGTACTTATTCTTCCACTAGCAGCGATTGTTGAACTAAATGTAGCTGCTCCTGTGGATGCTATGGTAAGTCTTGTTGCAAAAGTTCCTGCATTATTTGTTCCAAAGAATAACTGACCTGTATTAGAAGTTAATTGGTCGTATTGTATTTGTGCGTTTATGTTTGTATTACTACTATCATAAAAATTAATATTCCTAGTTGCACCTGCTTGTAAGTTTAAATTACCACTTGCAGTAATAGAACTAGAGAATGTAGCTGCTCCTGAACCTAAAACAGTAAACAATGCAACTGTGTCTGTGGCATTAACTACATTAAATGCATATCTTGTGGTTAATCCCCCTCTTACGAATAACCCATATCC
>Ga0209353_10000954_pt1 | contig 16851 bp, 14 predicted proteins | sample LauGreSpBDMM15SD_2_FD_187561 | JGI IMG/M metagenome (GOLD analysis project Ga0209353, IMG submission 187561) | Freshwater lake microbial communities from Lake Michigan, USA - Sp13.BD.MM15.SD (SPAdes) (version 2) | ecosystem: Environmental > Aquatic > Freshwater > Lake | place: Lake Michigan...
AATTAAGGTTGCAATGTCTTTATCTTTTTCTAAAATTTTTTGTTTGTTGCGTTCTTTTTCTGCAACAAGTTCTTTTTCTCTTTCTTCGAGATCGATTTGCAGCTTTTTGTTTAATTCGTCGAGTTTTTCATTGGTTTTGTTAAGGGTTTTATTTGTTTTGTTAAGTTCATCAATTTCTGTGTTAAGTTTTGTATTGTTCTCTCTTAAACGATCTCTTTCTTCTGAAACATTTGCAATGTCTGTTTCAAGTTTTTCAATTTCTTCATTTAAATTGTTAATAACAATGGTCAATTCTTCAATTTTTTTTTTTAAATCTTCAATTTTTTTTTGTAAACGTTCAATTTCTTTATCCTTTTCATTAATTGTTTGACTATCCTGATTTTGTTGTGTTTTCAAACCTTCAATTTCGGTTTCTTGTTCTTTTACTTTATTTTCCAACTTTTCTTTTTCTTCCATCTTCTCTTTCAATTCGTTCTCTTTTTCTTCCAGTTTTTTCTTTTGATTAATAAAATCGGTATCTAAATTTTGGACTTTATTTTCCAACTCCGCAATTTTTGCATTTTTTCCCGCAATTTCGTTTTCATTTGTTTTTTTCATATTGTTAAGTTGTTGTTTTAAATCTGTATTTTGTTGAGTTAATCTTTGAATTGTATCATTGTTTGCTTGATTTTGATTATTTATTTGTGAAATTTTAGTTTGAATTTCTATATTTTTGTTTTTTAGATCAACAACATCTTTTGTTAACTTATCTTTTTCTGAATTAGATTCATCAGTATTTGTTTTAAGTTGTTCATTTAAATTTGCAATCTTGGTGTCAAATTCGGTTTGTTTGGTTTCAAGGTCTTTTAATAATTGGTTATTTTTTTCATTTTTCAATTGAATTTGGCTTTCCAATTCACTATTTGTCATTGTTATTTGGTCAATTGATTGAATAAGAGATGCATTTAAAGTGCTAAGTTCCTGATTTTTTTCGCCCAATTGTATTTTTAATTTTTCAAATTCGCTTTCTTTTTCTACCAATGAATCTTTGGACAATTTAATTTCATTATCTTTTTTTTCTAATGATTCTTTTAATTTTGCATCAGAACTATTTTGTGCTTCTGTTAATTGTCCAGTCAATGTTTGAATTTGTTGTTGTAACGATCGTTTTTCATTTTCAAGTTTTTGTGTTGCCTGAGATATTTCATTTTTCTCTGTTTCAACTTTATTATAATTGGTTTTTATTTTTTCGAATTCGGCAGTCAAACCAGCAAGTTCAGTTGTCAATTTTGTATTTTGAGTGTTTAATTTGTCTTTCGCTGCAGATAGTTCTTCGATTGTTGTTGCATTACTTGCCAAACTTTGTTGTAATTCTGTATTTTGTTGTTCAATATTATTTTCATCTGTGTTTACAGCTGCATCTACTTTTGCTTCTACTTTTGTATCTAGTTTTGCTTCTATAACTGGTTTTGCTTCTACTTTTGCATTCGTTCCTTTATTTCTCCTTTTTCCAATAATTGCATCAAGTGTTTCTTTTTTAATTGTCATAATAATATAACACTATATTATTATACACAGGAACTTATTATGCTGAATTCAACGGTTTATAGGATGCATTGTCATTATTTTTTAAACAAATACTATTCACCACATTGAATTTTGAAATTCTATTCATAAATTCTAAAGTTCCTATCGCCGTTTTTGCATTTTCGTCATCAATTGCATGAAACACGCCATTAAATGTTTGTATCTCCGACAAAGTTAGTGTAGTTTTCTCTCTTTTATCAATATCCGCATAGCACAACTCTAAGAGATCGTATATATATTTTTCAGGAAAAGATGAATTGACGCTATTTATTCTTTTTGCATAATTCTTTGTTATCTCAAATTCTTTCTTAAACGTGTAAAAAACCCCTGGATTGTTATTCAAAGTAAATTCATCCTTACCATGGATTACCGATTTCACTGTATTTATGTCAACATAATTCGTTGGGGGTGGCGTGTCTTTGGATATAATATTCAAAACGCCAAACATACAAACTTCTAATTTGTTGTAAAATGTTTCCGCTGTACCTAAGTTCAATTGACTGTAAACACTATTCAAAATAACAGATGTTGGTTCTTTTATCTCATCCACCTTTGATAATCGAAAACAATTTGTTTTTCCAAAACAAAAATTTTGCAAACACGTTTTGAGACCTTTTGTATCTGTTATATTAGTGTAAATATCTGGAACATAAAATTCATTTTCTTTATTTTTCACGTCAACCATATATTCCAAATCTCTCCTATAATCCTTTAAAGATTCGTTGATAAAATCGCCTTCAATTCGGCGATGGATGCATGCATCCATGAAAAATTTTGTCGAATTTTTTACCATTTCATTCTTTAAAGTTCCTCCTTTTTGCGAATCAAAATTCTCACCATTAGCATCAAATTCATCACTATAGAAAGAATTTTTTGAACCATCTTTTTTGATACCCTTAAACTTATTTAAAACTGCTTCGGTGGAACAATCGTATTTTTTTTCATTTCCCGCCAAATCCGCAAATACGATATGGCGAACAGACGAAGAATCATTTGGTTTGCTCATTTTTAAAAAACATAAGACGTGGCTTCTTGAACTTTTATCGTTTGTCAAAAACCCCTTTACTAATCGGTCTTCATCTAAAAAGTAATTCAATACATCCGACAATGAGTTTTCAGTTGTAAATGTTTTTTTAGTGCCTTTAAGCTTTATCGCATGGTATGGTTCATGCGATGTTTCAACATTGATTTTAAATTGATTATTTGTAAAAGTCAATTGAAACTGTTTAGTTGTATGTTCATCCTGTTTATTGTCATACGTGTTAAAAATTTCTTTAAAACTAATTTCTAATGTTGTATATTTTTGTTTGGATCCCAGATTGTTGCACAAATCGATAAGAACTTTTTTTAACACTTTTGTTTTTCCAGAACCACCAGGTCCGTGGAAAGAAAACATCATCGGACTGCCCTCTGCAATTTTTGTTATTATTGGGTTGTTGAATTTGGGACTCTTAACAATATCTTTGTATTTTGAATCATCATCGATAGAAAAATCGGGTTTAAAAATATAGTCAAAAGGACCAAATTTGTAATTTTGAGATTCAAACATATCTTTTTTTGTTGCAGTTTCTGTTCCAGTCTTTGTTTTAAAAGTCAGCATCATTGATGTACTATCGTCAATTGATCCACTATCGTTAGTTTTGGTTCCTTTTTCTCCGTAATTACCTCCCTCTTTTTTATTCAATTGAATTTCATATCTTTTATTAGTAGATTCGGGTGTATCGCTTACAATTTGCAAATATGTGTGTATTTTTTTTTGTTTTGCAAGTAATTTTTTTTGTATTTCGTCAATTATTTTATCAGTTATCCCAAGTTGTTTAAACACGTTGTCATAGTTTGCAATATAAGAATTGTATATATCAATGCAACAACGTATAAGTTCACTATTGTTACTTTCTTTGTCTTTCAAAAACATCAGAAACTCAAAAAAATCAAAAATCGGCATAACAAATTGCGAATATTCGGTTTGTTCATCCAAATAATCCCCTATTTTACGAATCGACCTTTTTTTATAAGCGTAATAATAATTAATATATTTGTGCAACAAATTGTAAGTGTCCGGTTTTCCAGATGACGGAGCAGAAATGTTGACATACAAAATTTTGAGAACAGATTTTACTTTTCCCGGCAACACCACTTTCAAATCATCTGGCGAAATTGCATTTAAATAATGGATATAAACCTTTTTCATATCCAATGATTGTTCAGCATCCGCGCCAAAAATTTTCGATTTGATTTCCGTAATTAAATCTTTGTATGTGGCCGGTCGTGGATCAAATTTATTTTTTGAGGTTCCATGTGGCAACACATCTTTTCTATCCGGGATAGAATCGCCATCTTTCAGTTCCTTTATTTCACAAGTAGACCCAATCCCTTCTCCGTAAATAAATATTCTGCCATACGTAAAGTAGGTTGTTTTCAAATTGGATTCAGCATCATAAACATAAAAATCGATTTTTTTTCTATCAGTATCCAATGGCACATAGGAATCCATACCAATATAATTAGTGTTGCCGTCTGGAATACTATTTGAATCCGTATAATCCTTTGTTGGATCAATTTTTATTACACTGTTGAAATCAAACCGCTCTGATGTAATATAATTGTTTGGCAAAACATTGGTGGTTTGAAATTTATTTGTGGATTCTAGTTTAAAATTGCTTTTTGTCTCGAAAATACCCACTATCTTAGAATCTAGAACGACAAATAAGTAAAATTGTGGAAGTTCAGTCATTTGTGTTGCTTGTATAGGTTTAATCTCTTCGGACGGCAGTTGAGTTTTAGATTGTTGAGTCATTTTTGCCATTTTGGATTTAATGTTTTCATAAACTGTTTTTGCATTTAAATATAATGGTTTTGTGGATGATGCGCTTGTAAATGACGTTGGTGTTTTGATGGAAGAAATTGGTGATCCAACTGAAGATGAAGAAGAAAATCGTGATGCGACAGAATTCGTTGGTGTATTTAATCCATCCTCGGATTTTGAACTGCTAGCGACAGATGAATTTTTTATAGAAGAGGGAATTCCTGTTTTAAAAGGGGGTTTGTATTCTTGATCATGTTTTTTCAATGCTTTTTGTGTCAATACCCCCGTTTTTACAGTTAGGTTTTTTGTTGCCATTATTATATTTAAATATATAAATAATTTATATATTTAAAATCTTACAAATACGGAATATAGTTAAACCGCGAGTTTTCATAAATGGTTGCTCTAAATGTATCCGAGTATCCCTCTACAAATACGGTGTCGCCGTCAAACACTTCGTCGCAACCATATTCGCCGGTGCAACTTTTGCCATTCTTGCTAATTGGCAACTTGGTGTTCATATTCCCAGTATTGGAAATTGTGTAATACTGCATTTTGTCCCGCGTCAATTTGCGACCCATCAATGGGAGAATCAGGTCTTTTTCACGAGTTAGAATACCGACCTGAGTATACGCGGACGGACGACCGCGTGATTCCATGTTTACTGGGATTGCGTTGTTCGGAATTGCGTTGTTCGGGATTGCGTTGTTCATGAGTGGTTGCATCAACGAATCGTTTTGCGGAGGCTGATTGTTCATTCCGCCTAAAACTATAACCTGAGGTTGTTGTGGTAAAACGGATTGCTGTTTAATGGTCGTATAATAGAGATACAGCAGAACCACTAAAATGAAAAATAAAAGGAAAAGTGTCATGTTTTCAATACACAAAACACCTGGAATGCATTTCTTACCCATCTGTCTATACTATTAACGGAGAACTTAAGGGTAAGGGAACTCGTCGTATTCAGCGAAGCTTACGCCTTATGAACCCATACTATTACAGGTTTTCTTATAATCCCCTACTTTTCTTTGCACGACCCAACGATTCCACATGGAACCTTAGTTTTAACGAATCCTTTTTTGCACTTTCCGCCACACTTTCTTACTGCTAATTTCTTGGGCTTGGGGCACCGATAGCACTTATCTAGGAGCCATTTTGTGTACCACATTTTTTTTATTTTTACGCCAATATGCTTCCATGCGTATTTTCCAATGGTTTTGAAGATTGGAAATATCTTGGCGAGTACGCCCCAAATAAGAAACCAGGCACCCACCAGAATATCAATTACGTAAAAAAAAAAACATGTTGGCAGATTTCCAATTTTGCTTAATTTGCAAAAAAAATCTGCAAAATCTGTTATTTTTATTGACATTATATTATATCTTTGCAAATTATTAGGAGGGCGAAGCCCCCCTATGACCCCCTCCCTTTAAAGGGAACCTACGGATTTCGCTTCGCTTACCCCTTATGACCCCCTCCTTTTAAGGGAACCTACGGATTCGTCTCGTTCTTTTAGTTTTATTTCTTCCATATTTGCAATATTGTTTTTGAGAGAACCCTTTTGGGTTTTTGCAGTTGATGGTTTTTTTGTAGGCGTTTGACCATTTTTTTGTTTTTGTCATTATACATTTACAAAATTTTATATTTTAAAGGAAACCGTTGGTTCTCTTAAAAGGGAAGGATCATAAGGGGTAAGCGAAGTGAAATCCGTCGGTTCTCTTACACCTTTTCTCATTTAAAACGCACATTTTATAATATCATCATATATTATAATTATGAATAAAAATAATATTTGTTATACTGGAATTGGTTCAGTAAAAACAGGAAATTATACCCAAAAGCAATATTTAGAAGTGATGAATAAAAATTTCAAAAAAGAATGTTCTGTTTATATGAAATCATTAAAATGTAAATCGTGTAAAAAAAGTTTAAAAATGAATAATAAACAAGTTAAAAAACAAATAAAAGCACAATTAAAAAACAAAACATACAAAATGTCAAATATGACAGAAAGAAAATTAATTAAACAAATAAGTAAATGCAAAAGATGTAAAAATAACAAAACAAAAAAGTGTAATTTAAAAAATTATATATTATTTTCAGGTGCTGAATTTGGAAAATGTGAAAAATAATTTTAAACGGCGTTTAAAATGAGAAAAGGTGTAAAAGGGAGGGATCATAAGGAGTAAGCGAAGCGAAATCCGTAGGTTCCCTTAAAATTGAAATCTTTTTTTGCTTTTTTACAGAAAACAAAAAACAATAAACCAAACCTTTAATAATGATAATGAACAACATTTACACCCTTTACCCCGAATTCATTGAGGCCGCCGGCTTCCATAACCCTGTTTCCGTGTACATTCCCAGCATCCATTGCGACTACGATATAACCACCATCGCCACTGTATTCCAGCGACTGTTTGGAACCGTTTATCGCATTGACAGCGTGTATAACGAGGATAAGCCAAATTTCAAGTCTGTTTTCGTCTACTACTACGAGAATAATTATTTTAACGAGGCGCGCATTCCCATTGCGGGAAACCGCGTGTACCCTGCTCACTTTGTCCAGAACAGACAGATTTTCCGACCAACTCCCGTCAAACAGGGTGAGTACTGGTTGATCTTTGAAAACAAGACGATGTTTTCAGATACCACCCTCACTTTGGACGAGATTTCCGCGCGTTTTAAGATTATGGAAATCGACCTTAAGTATGAGAAAGATGAACAAGAGCTTAACATTTTGGCAGAGAACGAAGGATACATTCGAGAACTGCGATATGCGCAAAACACGCCCGGAAGTCGCTTCATGGACACGACCATTAACATCCACCAGCTCGCCCAAAACCTTAAGCTGATGGAAGACCGATACGTGGCGAAGCAAGAACTCAAGTTCAAGTTTGATTTTGGAACCACGGTGTTTGTCGAAGGCATTCCGACCGAATTCAAGGAACTCCAAATGTGGGAGCACTTTGTCAGCCGACCTGGCTTTATTGGTGTGAAGGTTTGCCGATTGCAACAATCCAATGGGTTTGGATTTGTGTGCTTTGAATCCGCTGAAGAGGCGGAAGCCATGATTAAGGAGACCACGACCGAGTTCAAGATGTCGATTGTTGCATAATCATTGTACCCGCGATCCACATTGTACCTTAAAAAATACCTTAAAAATACCTTAAAAATACCTTAAAAATAACTAAAACAAAATCAAATAATTTAACAAACAAAATCAAATAATTTAACAAACAAAATCAAATAACTTAACAAACAAAATCAAATAACTTAACAAACAAAATCAAATAACTTAACAAACAAAATCAAATAACTTAACAAACAAAATAAAATAATTTAACAAACAAAATAAAATAATTTAACAAACAAAATAAAATAATTTAACGAACAAAATAAAATAATTTAACGAACAAAATAACTAAAAAATCAAATGAGGGTAAATCCCTTTTTTACCGATATTCGGAATAACCCATTGTGGTAAACCCTTGTTTAACTCCATCCTGTTTTGAAGACTGAATTTGAGCTTCAGTTTGCGCCAATATTTTGTTCATATCCGTCAGCATTTTTTCAATTCCATTAAAAGATTCAGGTTCTTCCTCTTTTTTTGCAGAAGCCTCTTTTTTCTCAGGTGCCTCTTTTTTCTCAGAAATTGTTTTTTGCAGATTTTTTGCAGAATCGTCTGGCGCTTCTTCACTCTCTTCACCGTCGACTCCCTCTTCAAACCCTTCTTCCTCCTCATCTTCTTTAAATCCTTCTTCCTCCTCATCTTCTTTAAATCCTTCCGTCATTTTGTTTCCATAGGCAACAATATGAGACACCGCAATTGCAGAGACAATGATAACAATCATATTTTTACTAAAGAAAGACGTCAAAAACCCAACAATGAAGAAAATTGCAACGGCCATTGAATTTCCTCTTTGGTAAAAATGAACAACATCATAGATACCGACAACAAAAATGAAGTAGAGAATCCACTTGTTGTATAAGATTTTTCCAGAAGCAGACGGAATTAATTTGCAGAGTCTGTTAAATAAATTCTCCAATTTAAATTGCATTTTTGTTAACAAAGACATTTGAATATATTTTATAAAAAGAAAACAAATAGAGAATCCCGATTCATCATTTCTGATAGTAAGTCCCGATTCATCATTTCTGATAGTGAGAACTAATTCACGAAATAATATATATAAAAAATCAACTATTATTTATTGTATCTAAATGCCCAACCACAGTAGTAAAAAGAAAAGGGGACAACAAACCAACATAACTATTGACGAAAAACATACTCAAATGTTAAACGAGTTTCACTCGGTAGAGAGCGCAACAATCCCCGAAATGGAACAAACCCTGCTCGTTTTAAAAAACCAGTTCCGCGCGCTAGATGAATCCGACATTGACCAAAAGATGGAAGTAAAGGACCGAATCCGAGACATAACGGAACAGCTAAAGAAATACAAAACAATGAAGAACGACTATTTGTTGAAAAATGCTTCATACATTTTCAACTATTTTGAAGAGAAAAAGAAAATCTCTGCAGGTGGTGATTCTGGAAACAAAAATATTCTAAACTCGTTCTTCAAAATCAAATCGGAAAACGATGTTGCCACAAACCCAAAGTACCAAAATTCCAAGAATTTATACCAAAACTATTGGAAAAACGTCAACAAAGACTACATTCAGTCCGACTGCGCCGTTTGCATCGACATTTGTCAGAAATGCTCGGTCGGCGAACTGATTCCTCAGGACGAAGAGGGTATTCTCATTTGCAACAACAACAAATGCGCGACTTACGTGCAATACATTGTTGATAATGAGAAGCCGATTTACAAAGAACCGCCCAACGAGGTCACCTACAATGCTTATGTCCGTTTGAACCATTTTAAAGAAATATTGTCGCAATTCCAGGCGAAAGAGACCACGCAAATTCCAACGCACGTCATTGAAGCCATTCGCGGGCGAATCAAGAAAGAAAGAATCCAAGACATGACGAGCGAAATCAATTACGAGAAGATGCGCGAAATTTTGAAGAAGTTGGGATTCAACCGGTATTTCGAGCACATTCAGTATATCAACTCCATTTTTGGAATCAAACCGCCGGTAATGAGCGACGAGCTCCAAGACACATTGTGCATCCTATTTATTGAAATCCAGGAGCCGTGGGCCATTCACTGCCCCGTTTATAGGACGAATTTCTTCAATTGTACATATACGTTGTTCCAATTGTGTGTGTTGTTGAACCAGACGCAGTATTTGCCCTTTATTCCAATGATGAAAGATAGAGAGAAACAGCTGGAACAGGATATGGTGTGGAAGAAAGTGTGTGAAACGCTGGACTGGGAATTTGTGGCAACCGTATAATAGGGGGCATATCCATTCAATGTTGTTTTTGGTAAATGGATTGTGCAATATTTATGCTATAATTTAGCGATAAACTATTCTTAATATAGTATATAAAGAATAGTATGGGTAGGCCTGCAAAATATATAATAATAATATTATTAATGTTACTTTTTGTTTATATAAATTATAATACACGAAATATAGAATCATTTAACGTAGAACAAAACCCAATCATCATAATTGCAAGATATAATGAAAACCTAGAATGGCTGAAAGAAGAACCATTTAATCGGTTTCATTACATTGTTTACAACAAGGGAGAAAATGAAAATTATTACAAATCGGATAAATTTATAAAACAAGTCAAGTTAGAACCCGTTGGTAGAGAAACGAATACATATTTATCACATATAATTCAAAATTATGATAATTTAAATACATTTACTATTTTTTTGGTTGGTTCAGTTGAATTGGAAAATCGACATGATAGGGCAAAACGATTAATAAATGATATAAATGATACAAAATTTGAAAAAGATGTATTTTCATGCGTATCATTGAATGATACTCCAGTATTAGAGGCGAATAAAGATTTTTCAATTGATAACTATTTATCATCCAATGAATTAAATAAAAAAATGAATAGTGATTCCAAAATGCTTCCTGCGGATATTCGCCCTTACGGTAAATGGTATGAAAATCTATTTGGCAATGTAAATGCTGACAGTAAATGTTTTACTCAGAACTCAATGTTTGGAATAACAAAAGAAACCATTTTATCAAAACCAAAAACGTTTTATGAAAAATTAATAACACAAGTTAATAGCCATCACAATCCAGAAGCACAACATTTTTTTGAGAGATCGTGGGAAACTGTTTTTTATTCGTCTTCTTTATCAAAACATTCATACTAGTATCACACAGTGTTAAATATTTTATGAATAATCATATTTTTACTGTTATTGTGTCCATTTATATGGTCTTGATGAATCGTGGAGATTTCATTGTTTCCGTATATGAACATTGGGTATTTGTATGTGTATGTAATTGTGGAATTGATTAAATAATCGTCAGCCGGATGTTTTATATTTTGGTTTAATACATGTTTTGTTGAATAATTTAATATATTTTTGGCTCCATTCTGGTTGATTATATATGCGCCTGTTGAAAACAAATTTCCTGCATTTTTGGTGTATATTTTTTTTGGCATCATATTTGAAATAATATAACACAATTGGATCGTTTCCCAATCACTCGGTGCGTTATCCATTATTTGTTTTGCTGATTTTTTCCAATAGGGTTTAAAATCAAGTGTCATGTCATCTTCCATGATTAGGACATTTTCGTCATTTGATTCTGAGAACCGTTTAATTGTATTTAAATGCGATAGTAAACACGCATATTCGACCTTTGTGAAATTATCTGGTTTCATTCCTTGAAAACTCGCATTTAAAACATGATCTATGTCGTGTGCTTTTCCGTCAACTGCTGAAATCCGGACAATCTTTTTTCCTGCAAATACCGGGTCTTCAAACATTTTCTCCATTCGTTGCCGTCTATCAGCCGACCTGTCTAGATTGATCCAATAAATTGCGTCAATTCCATCTAAAGAATTGGTGTATTTAAATCCTTCTCTTTTTTGCCGTGGTTTTTTGTAAACAAATAAAAAATAAATTGAGACGCATATTAATACGATTACGATCAAAGAATAATACATATTGTATTTATACTATATATTATTGCCTGATTTTATTTGTGCAAAATGTATTTGGTTAATCGCAACGTCAGTTCCAAAACATTTTGCAAATAAAACCCCCTTTCTCCATTCGCTTCTATGTCTGCGTCCAGAAATTTTATTAACCCAGTTGCTACGTCAATTTTCAAAACGTATCCGCGCATAATTCGTATGTCGCCTTTTTGGACACGTACCAGCAGTTTTTTATACATCTTATGTTTCTCTGCGTCGGATGCATCTAAATCCTCGATTTGCTGGCTGCCTTCTCTCAATAAGTCAGCCATCTCATTTGCATTGGGTAATTTGTTGAAAACAGCTTTGCAAATGCAGTCGCCGATCTCGTTCGTAAATAAATCCTGCATTTCCTTGGGCGACACTTTTTGTATAGTGGAGTACTGGTCCGGCGTCCAGCACTGTTTCCGTATTAAGTTTTGCCCGACCATAATGTCCGCGTCTTCGCCTGCATCATATAGGTCCTGGTTTCTTATTGTGAGTTTGTCTGAGTCCAAGACGACCAAGCGAGCAGGACGATACAGGAGCGAATTGGTTTTAACCTTGGTTGGGTCGCAGCGGTCGTTTATACCAACAGATACCATGCAATCGAAAGGGTCTTCGGGTTTTGTTAGTTTTAAGATTTTTTTCATCATTTTTGTAAATTGTAATAATTGGTTATGATTTCGACAATTATTATAATTTTTACTTCAATTTTAAAGGAAACCTACGGTTTCCTTTTGAACCTTCCCTTAAAAAGAACATATTGTAGGTTTTCTTTAAGGAAGGAGTCGTAGGGCGTAAGAGAAGCGAAGCTTCTCTGAATAATCTACGGATTTCGCTTCGCTTACCCCTTATGATCCCTCCCTTAAAAAGAACATATTGTAGGTTTTCTTTAAGGAAGGAGTCGTAGGGCGTAAGAGAAGCGAAGCTTCTCTGAATAATCTACGGTTTCCATTTTTTGCTTTGCTTATACCTTCCCTTATAGTATGGTTTCATACGGGAATGACAAGTTCCTTAGTCCATTCTCTCCATAGAGTTATCTGGTAAAGCATTTTCGGTCGTTCCTTTATCGGTCGTTCCTTCATCTGTTACAACTTCCACAGTCGCCTTTCCAAACCCATTCGGCGGTTTGATCTCTGCAACTTCTCTCTCATCAAAGTTGACAGTCTTGGTAACACCCACCAACTCACCATCCTCGCTCAATGTCTGGGTCAACTTGTTGCCAGATTCGCGTGCCTTCTTCACATTCTCCTCGATCGCCTTTCTCTTCGCATCTCTGACACGCTGGTCAAACTCCTGCTTCGCCTTCTCTTCATTCTTCAACTTCTCGTGGTGCAATTGGTTGAGTTCCTCCTCCATAAACTCGACACGACCAGTCTTATAAGCATCGGGATCCCAGGGCATCCAAATGCCCACGGGTCCCACAAAAATATCATGATTGGGGTCAGACTCTCTCAGCTTCTTGGCACGCAACTCGGCCTCTGCTTGACTGGAATATGCACCGCGAATCTTAATACCGCGCACCGAGGTCTGGAACTCATTCTGCTTGTTGAATTCCTCGGTGATCTTATCCTCATTCTTGTCCATGAAATTCTTGAAATCGTCAGCAACCGAATAAGACTTTAGGTGTTTTTTCTCCTCCGTGACATAATCCTTCATATCGGCCATGACATCATCCAACTTCAGCTTGTATTTGAACGAAACAAAATTCATGAAATCGCCGAACTTCTCAATCGATTTGCTGAACTCCCATTGTTGGACGAACTTATCAAAAATATATTGCTCCCGTTGCTTTAGCACTTTTTCGGGGGAAATAAAAGAGATGCATACAAATTTTTGAGAAGGGATGGTCGCGTCCTCCTCGCACAAATCTACATAATCGGGGTTTTTAGAACCGGTATCTAACTTCTTTTTTTGGAATCCAGACATTTTTGGTATTATATCATTTTATGGATTTAAGGTTTTAAGTATTTTATTTACAAATCATTTATTTAGGCGCATTTTTTTGTTAGAATAGTATATATAAAATGACAAACGAGATTGTAAAGAAAGCCATTAAGTACATCGTTGAGGGCATTATTGTTGCATTTGCTTCCTATGTTATTCCTAAGCAGTCATTGAAACTTGAAGAGGTGACTGTCATTGCATTGGTTGCTGCCGCTACCCTTGCCATTTTAGACACTTTCATTCCTTCTATGGGCGTGTCGTCCAGACAGGGCGCTGGTCTAGCCATCGGCACCGGACTTGCTGGTGGTGTTCGTGTTCTTGGAATGTAGGGAACCTACGGTTCCCCTACGACCCCTCCCTTATAAATTAATTTTTACCAAAAGATTTTTGGTAAAAGGTTTAAACAATAAATTCATTAATTATCAGCAATGAATTTACTTCTGGATTTAAAAAATGTCATGGTTCCCAATGTTTTTTTTATGGAAACCAAACCCAATATGTTATTCGACGGTATATTCACCAAAATCAATTATTGCGATGAATTCTTCACTATGTATGGTGTCTACGTCAGTATACCTGTGGAAATTGTTCCATACTCAAAACCCAAGATTGACGCTGCCGTTTTGAATGCATTAGTAAAAATAGAGTCCGATATTTTGAATTTGTACGCAAAGTCAAAGCCGGTTGGTTCGAAAATTACGTATAAGCTGGCCGATTTTTTACAAACCAAATTTGTTATTTCCCCGATTCATGGAGAAAAAACAAATTGCCTCAAAATATCGGGAATCTGGGAAAACAGGAACAACGAGGTCGGATTGTCTTTCAAATTTTAAAGGGAACCAAGGTTCCCTTTTGAACCCTCCTTGTAGGGAAACCTATGGTTATTATCGTGGCATTAAGCTGTTGGCGTTGCATCCCTTAAATAAAAAGGAAGGTTCTAAAGGAAACCTTGGTTTCCTTTAGGGGGGTAAGCGAAGCGGAAACCTAAGGTTCCCCTAATATATATGAGCCTCTATTCTATCGGTCTTCTTTCAATCACCGAGGTTTTCGGCGATTTTGCCTTGAAAAAATACGCAAACGAAGGCGGTCTCAGCTATTTAGCCTATGGTGTCCTCGGCTACGTCGGTGTCGTTTATTTCTTGGTACAATCATTGCGCGGCTCTTCGGTACTCATGGTGAACGCGGCGTGGGATGGAATATCCGCGTTTATTGAATCGCTATTGGCATTCGTTGTTTTGGGCGAACGGTTTAGTGATCCAAATCAGTATATTGGCATTGCACTAATTGTTGCCGGTTTATTTTTTCTTAAAATCCCTCTTATGTAATTTGAGAGTCCTTTGATTATTTTTACGGTTTTTTCGCGTTTTACCGCCTCGCCATCCTCTTTCCAGTCCTCGTTCTCTTTCCTCTTTCATTTCGTTTTGCACATCTTTTCGTTTCACACTTGAATTTACGACACCCACATATTCGGTGGTATCTTTCGCGTTTTCCAAATCAATGTACCCATACAATCGTATTTTTTCGCCTTCTTCATCCGAATCTCGAATTAAATAATTCAAATCGTTTCCTAATCTATGTGAATTATAATTGCAAAAAAACTTATAATTGGTATTGCTCACTTTCCCTCCTACCACTGCAATACCCAAATGTATTTCGTATTTGCCATCATCTAATCGAATAAGGTCGCAATAATTGCCTTTATTCTCGCCACTGTATATTTTTATAAATTCTTCAAAATTGTTGCTCTCTTTTGCCAGTTTTAATGCTTTTGCAATAGTTGGATCAATCGAAATGCGTTTTGGAGGCAAAAGATCCACAATTTCGCTCATATAGGTTTGATAAAATTTGATTTCGGGAACACTTTCGTAAAATTGTTTCTCGTATTGTTCTTGACTGTTTCCCGTATACCGATTAATCGAGTCGGAATTAATAAAAGTTATAACATACGTTTTAATGAAATCATTGTACTCTTTGGTGTTTTTTCTATAATTTGAAATCAAAAAATGCAAAATACTTTCTTCCTTGGTTAATTTTATTGTTTTTTTTGTATTATTATATTGATCCACAGTAGTTGTGTACAAATCTTTTACTACAATTCGTATTGCGTTTATTTTGGCTATATCGGACTCTTCGCCTTTTACAATATTTTCCGTAGATGGAACATTTTCAGCATAGTCGAATACTTTTTTATAAAAATCTTTATTCTTTTTGTATATCTCATAATACACCGGATTGCTCGATATTGTGTCTAACCAAATTACCTGGGTCACCGTGGACGATTTGTTTAATTTTAAATATGTGTATTTATTTGATTGAAACATTTTTTTAGCCATCTCAATAATGTTTACATTTTCGGAACTTTTTATGGTAACACTGTCCTTAATTGGAAATGAAATTGGAAACAACGCATTCAACATTTGAGTTATATTTGTTTTCGCAATATCACTATCATATCTTTTTTTTGCTTTTCTCATTTTTTTTAATTTTGACGTCAGCATAAAATTGTAGAATTTTTGGCGGTTGAAAAATATATCAAAGATTTCGTCTTGCGTTTTTTCCTTTAATATGGAATTGCTATATTCGTAATTGGTGCACAAAAACGGATATTTGCCACTTACTTTTTTATTATCAATGAGGTCTGCAGTCAATACGACCTGCGTATCCATATTTGTATACACCTGAATTTTCAATTCCACTATTTCTAAATCTGGGCTTTTTTCTTTTTTTTTTTCATTTGGGATGATAGCTTCTGGCATTTCTTATTATATTTTGGATAGAAAATAATAACAAACAATTTTATTTTGCAGATGCACAATTGCATTTTTTCGTCTCTTTCTGCTCAACGTATTTTTCAACCGTGGATTTTGCCTTCACATAGTCATCGTGCGAAATGTCTTCGTCCATATTGTGATAATATTCTTTGAATTGATTGGGCAAAATGCAGAGACTGCTGTTTTCGTTGAAGAGAAAATCAAAGATAAATATGAAAAACAGCGTTAATCCGGCCGAGACATAAATGTCGCGCGTTCCCATCCAGGCCATTGCGAAAACCAGGATTTGTCGGCTAAATGTATATTTCAAATACATCTCTGTCGTTTTTCCAAATTTAAAGGTCACGAATTTGGACGCAATGTTCAGGGTGATAATCATCAGACCCGCAAACATCTTGCTTGTGTTTAAATTCAATATTTTTTCGTGCATACCCTTGAAAAAAGATTCGGAATTGGGTTTTACCATTTATATGTTATTCTTAGATTTTAAGGGAACTCGTCGTTCCCTTATGATCCCATACTATTAAGGGAACTCGTCGTTCCCTTATGATCCCATACTAATATTCTTTTAAGGGAAGAGTCAAAGAGAAACCGTAGGTTTCTTTTAAGGGAAGAGTCAAAGAGAAACCGTAGGTTTCTTTTAAGGGAAGAGTCAAAGAGAAACCGTAGGTTTCTTTTAAGGGAAGAGT
>Ga0209353_10000956_pt1 | contig 16817 bp, 21 predicted proteins | sample LauGreSpBDMM15SD_2_FD_187561 | JGI IMG/M metagenome (GOLD analysis project Ga0209353, IMG submission 187561) | Freshwater lake microbial communities from Lake Michigan, USA - Sp13.BD.MM15.SD (SPAdes) (version 2) | ecosystem: Environmental > Aquatic > Freshwater > Lake | place: Lake Michigan...
TTGCATCGGTTATTATGATTATGCTAAATTACTGATTTATATTTGTCTGACAAAATTTTTTTATAAATTTTATTGACTCTCTCGGAATTTACTCCGCGATTATAGTAAAATCGCATTATTTTTTTTATCCTGGTTAAAGGTGTGAAATTAGCCATCCTATTGCGCTTATAATTAGTAAAAGTGTGGCGGCCTCAATTGCAGCTCGCGTCACAAAGATCAACTCTTTTTTGTTTTGTGGTTTCATAATTCTCTATAAAATTTATTATTTGATTCATTAAGTCCTCGTCTTCGATTGCTTTGGCCTTTGTGAGCATTACAAAGTAAGGCGAGTATTTATTGATTAATTGCAGGCGTAACTCCTCCAGGTCGGGGCGTCTATATCGCACGTCGCTCTCGTATATCTTGACCATATACAAGACTGTCGCATGATCGTAGGGCCTAAATTCTCGTATAATCTCTCTAATCTCAACCGATTTGTATTTCAAATCAACTCGTAAAATGTAGCAAAACATCGCTCGAGCGTCAACTATTTGTAGAGTCCGCCGCTTCTCAAAGACGTCAACAGTTGTAACATCTTTGATTTTGGCTGCTATCTCTAAGGCTCTACTATAACTCATTTAAATCGAGATAACGGTAACTATTTGTAAACCCACCCCAATCAACTACAATCGGCAGCTCTTGCGTTCTGCGTTTGTCCTTTGACTCGTTACCTATTTCGACAACTGTCCCCTCTTTGTCTTTTGGGTTGTGGCGGTCTTCCAGTGCTACGAAAATACTTGTCTCGCGCAATCTTACTTTTTGTCCTACTTCCATAATTAAAATTTTAATGTTATACTTGATTTGCGAGGCGTTACCGATACTTGTGGCACCTCGTTACCATAAGCGTCGAATATTGTTTGCGTTTGTTTAAGGGCCAATTTAAGCAGCTCCTCGCGCTCTTTAAGGTCGGCCTTGAGTTGCTGATAAATCGGATCGTCTCCAAAGTTTATAGTTTCGCCTCCGTTTACTGGTGTGAACTCAACGCCGTAGCAAGTCATTTTCTCCTCGGGCAGGTGCTTACGCATTTCCGCGTCGGCTGAATTTACGACCTCTTTAAGTCGGCAAATGTTTGCCATAAACATATGCTTGTCGACGTTACCCTCTTCGAGTACATTGTCGACCATGCGCTTGCCTGTAAGGATTGCGTCTTTTTTTGTAAAAGAAGGCTCATACATCGTGATTAGTTGCTCTGAATTTTCTAAGAATAGTTTGGCGGTTGCTCCCATTTTAATTAAGTTTTAAATAAGCGTTACACATTTTTTTGTTGTCGGAATAGTAAACCGATTTGACAGTTTTTTTCATCCATTTGTCGAACTTTTTAGCCTCTTTGAGGTTTACTTTTGTCTTTTCCATTTTTGTATTATATTTTCGATTGATTGTTTTACCTCGTTTTCCGAGTCGATTGGGATTAGCTTGTGCAATATTTTTGTTTGCGTGCCTTCCTTGAATTTAGTTTTACGGCCTGCGCCTCGTTCGTTTCTCATCGTTTGTGTCTAAATGGTAACTCCTCAACGCGCCAAATGCGCTTGCAAACTATTGAGGATTGATGAAAAATTAATACTGCCTCAGCGATGCTACTGGCTTCAATGTCGATGTCGTAATCAAAGCACTCATCGTACTGCTCGGTATAATAATATAGTCTATAAGTTCTCATACATTCGGGCCAATCTAAGGCCAATATTAAGGTTAACTGCCATTTGTTTTTTGTGCCAACAACTCATATCCCAACCAAACATTTTTTCGTGTTCGGTAAACCTTCTCAAGTGGTCGTTGTAGCGTCGGTCACTTTCTTTGTAAGCCTCAAGGATTTTCAAGGCGCGTTCGTGTTTTTTAATTTCAAGTTCTAAATTTTCCATTATGATCTAAAGATTAGTTGACCGATAAAATAGGTGGCCAAGATTAAACAAAAAATGTATTGCGGTTTGCGATGTTGTAAAAAGTATTTCATAGTTTTAATTATTAATTTATTTTTTGAACTTTCATTACTCTATTAAACGAATCTTTGTATTCTGATTTTATTTGCTCCATCATTTGGTCATATAAAAAATTTACTTTTATATCGTACCAAGCGTTTTTTTCACCTGTAATAGTGTAGTAATCTATTTTATCTTCATTTACATTATAATTTTTAAAATGAATTATAGCATCTGAAATTCTGCTTAGTGAATTTGTTTTAACTGTTTCAATTAGTATTTCGCGTTTTGGATATAAATTTGTCATAGTGTTTGTGTTTTTATTTGTTGTTATCTGAGTACAAATCTATAACAATAAATTAATTAAACAACAAAAAATTAAACAAAGTTTGTTTTTAATGCTTATTTATACAAATTCTAAATAAAACGGGAGATAAAAAAGCGGCGGTAAATGTAGAGAATTGCCGCAATAATAAGTAGTAACCAAATCCAACCGAACCACTCTTTGCGCTCAACGTGTTTCTCGCTTACTTTGGTCGATTGTGTCGCAGTCTTTTGAGTTTTGCGTGTATTATGTAGGGTTGTAGATTTTAAAGCCTTAAATCGGCTTATTTGCGTTCGTTTCTTAATACGACCGTTTTTAATTGTAGTCTTTTTGCCTTGCGAGTCTATAATAACAATCGGTTTGAGCGTGTCCACTGGCGTGATCTCAAACTCATCGGTATGTATATCCCCTTCGGATATCTCATTTGTATATACTTTTGTGGAATCAACAACATTAATCTCGCTTTTTGTCTCGGTCTCGGTTGTGCTTTTGTTCACTTTACGCGCCCCGCAGCTCGTCAATAATAGCAATAGGAATAAATATCTCATATTATCGGATTTTATTTTCTACAATTCGCAAGTTATTGACCTCATAATCGCCACCCTTCTCAACTTTAATGTGAGCAAATCCGTTGTTCCAATTGTTATAGGGCATATATTCGGGAGATAATCCGCATAATGCACCCACGCTCCAGGTTGTAGTTACGTCTCCGCTAAGATTAACCTCAGTATGCTCGCTCGTTCTATGGTGGTGTCCAATAATACAAGACTCTTTTGCTTTCATATAAAGGCCTCGCGCTGGGTTAACAGGTGGCGCAAAGCCGCTGAAAAATTCGTGTCCGTGTAATAGTGGCAATTTACCCGCTTTTGCGATTTGTTTTGACTTGACCTCTTGCACTCCAAACTCGCCAAAGCGTAAAATTGTTGCAAGTTCAAAGTCAGGAATACCTAACAACTCGGGAGCTTGCATTTTAAGGAAGTTTTGCCAGCGGTCTTCGTGATTGCCAATCTTAAAATATATCGGGCATTGGAAGTGATCTTGCAAATTCTTTAAAAAGTTACGCGTCATCTCCAACTCGTCGGCCATATTGCGAAGGCGTCGGTCTTTAATAAAACGCGATAGCATATACATGTCGATTGTGTCCCCATTTAAATAAACGCAGTCGACATTCTCAGCCTTGCCGTAGTCGATAGCTAATCTAAGCGCGTCGTTGTTTTGATAAGGGAAGTGAATATCCGTTAAAAACAAAATGTTTTTGTTTGGCACAATAATGGTGCCTTGTTTCTCGTAGTCGCTTTCTGGTAATTCAAATGCTTTGGATTTCATAAAGTCTTTTTTTTCTTGTTCCGTTCGTTCTCCGATTGCGTTTTTATCTTGACGGTCTGAGCGTTCGTTGCGATGCGTTCTAACAATACCGCGAGCGTTGTCTACGCTTGTGAAGTCAATCGGGTAATCCTGGTGCAATAGTCTCGAGATTGCCATCGTTGATGACTTCGGAAACTTTGCTATATACTCGCGAGCGATTTCGCCCTTGTATGTGATTTTACTCTCCAAAATAAATGTCGGCTTCGGTTTTGCGTCGAATTGTGAGACCTTTTAAAACATTCCCGCCTGCCTTATTCCATTTTAGAAACTCGGCCCGAATTGACGGATCAAAGTGGTTGAAGTTGACCTTGCGTAAAAGTGTGGATTTCTCGAAGTTGGCAGGGCCTATGTTGTACGTTAGTGAAACCAGCGCGTTAAATTGTCCCTGATCAAGCGGAGCCGTTACAAGTTTACTAACTCTTGCTGCAAATTTGTCCGCAATTACTTTAAACATCTCAAACGCTTCGAGTTCGGTTATTGACTTGTCCAATAGCGTGACTTTTTTGCCGTTTGTGTAGTAAGTATTTCCGTAACCTATGGTCGGCACTTTCGCGCTGCAAAGGTATGGCTTGGAGCTAAACCCCTCGAATTTACAAATCAATCGATAACCCGCGTTATTTAGTTTCATTTTGAGAATGCTTTGAATAATAATGTCACAAGAGCAGCCGTAAACGCTACGGCTATAACTTTGGCTTGTTTAACGTAGACCTTAAGCTCGGCATCGTTCTCCTCCAGGTCAATCACTCGCGTGTCAATGTCGGATATTTTCCAAACAAGGCCACGAAAGCCGTTGAGGTCGTTCCCGAGTAGGGCTTGTTTTATCTCTCGTATATCGGCTGAGCGAATCTCGCTATCTTTTTTAATCTCTTTGATATGCTGCTCTATTCGGTCGAGGCGTTCGCTTTCAATGCTCATGAGTTCAATTTGTTTGGCTGCGAAAGGTACAATTTAATTCCTCCCAAAGTAATAATTAATATTTTTAATATAGTTCCTACGTATTCAGGCAATCCTAACTGACTAATTAAATCAACGAGCAAATCAGTCGTTTGGTCTAAGATTCCCAAAACGATTAAAATAATCGGCAATAAATGCTCCTTAATTTGTTTCATCTTCCTGCAATTTGGCCGCTAATTTGTCGAGTATTTGCGACAAAGCAACCACGTCAGCCATTTGATATACGCCCGCTTTTACTGCGATTTCAATCGCTTGTTTAATTACGTTTAACTCTTCCATTTTTAGTATGTTAAAATTATAATTCCTTTGTCTTTTGCTACGCAGGTCTCTACCCACGTGTTATCCTCGCCCCACGCTGCAAACTCGTCATCAGTCAGCGTGTAATTCCAATTAGCACAAACTAAACCTTCGTCGGTTAATAGTTCGTTGTAGGTTGTGCAAGTATTCGCATCGGTTGGAAAGTTAAGAATTAAAACTTTTAGTTGTGTAGCTTCGCCTGTAAAAGGGAAGTTAATCGGTTGAATTTGTGCCATTTTTATTTTTATTTATATTGATGTTATTGTTTCCCAAGCTGAGGCCGTTCTTACACAAAGTTTTGCAAGTGTCGTATCGTAAACAACTAAACCCGCAGCAGGAGTTACAATTGCGTTCTTTTGCGTGGTTGTCATTCTCGGTGGTAGAAAGCCTCTTGTTGTTGATTGCAATTCTAATACCGCACTTGTTCCTGTTAACGCTGCTCTTCCTGCTCCACTTCTATCACTTAAAATAGAAGACGATGAACCAAAAGCCCCATATATATTATTACCGTTATCAATTAAACTAACCTTCCAACCACCGCCCGGAGCGTTAGTTACTGCTCCTAATAATACACCAACACCTGTATCGTAATTCATACCGATACCACTATTTGTAACCGATAAAGCTCCACTAACCCTCGCCGTGCCGTTTACGTCTAATTTAAAGCCTGCGTCGGTTGTTGTATTGATAAGTAGATTTCCACCTGAAGTTAAAGTCATTCTTAAAGTACCTGCTGAACCAAAAGTTAATTGGTCTGTTTGATGCTTATAGCTTACATAACCTCTAAACGCTTCGTTACCTGTAACTCCATCGGCAAAAGCAAGGTAATTTGTTGATGAAACTGTATTTGCTAAAATAGTAACACCATCCTCATCAGGCGTTGCAATTACTAATTTTTTTGCATAGTACGCACTCGGATTATTTGTTCCAATCCCTAATCGATTATTCGTGTCATCCCAAAATAAATTAGCATTGTCTTGCGCTATTGTCGTGCCATTTGAAAATAAAACGCTGCCGCTTGTAAGTGCGGGTAATTGAAATGGTGTATATCCTATAACGGTATTAATTGTTTTATTCTCCCAAATGTCAGTCGCTAAAGTGTAAGCCAATACGTTGTTATTCGCAGGCGTTGTTATTTTTACGTCGTGAAGCTCCGAAATTTCATAACCGTTATCGACCTTAACAAAAATAGAACCTTGAGTTATGTGAGCGTGAATAACGTATCCAAGTATAATTAAATGATTTGGCGCAACAGGTTTTACTTTTGTGGCTCTACCCGCAGTTGTAGGCGATAAGTATAGTATATCTCCATCAGCCCACGTTTCGCCCTGTAAACCCCCTGTTGTGTTTATGCCACGTACAAGTCCACTTGTAGTTATAAATCCCTCTTGATTGTTGTTTATTGTTTCGGTTACAAGTCCTATTGTTTCTGCGCTTAATAGGTCGTTTGTGGCTACCGCTAAATCAATTTTTAATCGTTGCCCTTGCGCTCCTGTAACTCTAACCGCTTGGTAGTTTGCCTCTAATAAATTGACGTTTGTAGCGGTTTTGTTTACTACTCTTAAAACTGACTCTTGCCCGATTTGCAAAGTTACGTTTCCGCCCTTCAATCCTAAATCAACTGTTCCATCGCTATCGTTCCAACGCATTACCCCAACTCCCGCCGTTCCTGTTGGTGTTTGGTCAAACTCAACTTGTCCCGCCTTAATTTCAAACTCGCCCAAGTCAACGTCTTGCGTTGCACCTGTGTAAGGCACAAAACCCGAAACGTCAGGAATTGTCGGCTTGTTTAAAATTTGATTATTGCCACTGGTTGCGTTCCAATTTGAAGGTTGAGCGACAAGCGGATTGCCCGCTCCTAAATTTGTCCAGTAAGTCGTTGACGTTGGAAGTATCGAGTCGTTGTTTGCAATACATCGGTAAACATTTCCTAAATACCAAACCACGTCGCCAATCACATATGCGTTATTTGTTGCCGTTAAATGATCCGTTGTAAATGGCAAAGCCACAAGTAAACTCGCTGGCACATCGGCCGCCGTTATAAACGGATTAATTCCGTCCTCGCCGTCGTTTGTTAAATCGCTCGTTAAAGTCGGAATGCTCGGTTTGTTTTTTATGTAGTCGGGAGCTTGGTCGTCCGCTTGATCCCAATCGCTTTGCACTTGCTCGCCAATAATTCGGTTAATATTTACAACGTAATTATTTGGGTTGGCTATAATTTGCACCTCGTCGACCGCAGCTTGCACGTTGATGTCGATTGTCTCAACTATAACGGCTGCATTTACGACGATGTCGTTGATTGTGTCTTGTACTATAATGTTAACGTTATCCGCCATAGTTTTATCGTGTGATGTCGTCGGTTACTGTAAAGAGTCCACTTATCCAAGTGTCAACCTCGCCACTCGCTTGAGTGATTTGTATATCGTATCGATACGAGCAGGCTTGAATATTAATGATTTGCTCGTCAATACAAAACTCGCCATTGGTAGCATCGAATATAGTGATTGGCACCTCAAGGGCAACAACTCCCCCTGGCTCTTTTCTAAGCTGCATTTTAACGTCTGCGCCTGTAAGGTTGAGAGCTACGTCGTTAACGTTTATTTGAAAGTCCGTTTGTTTGAACGTGTCCCCTCTTTTGGTCGTGAAATTTAATGTCGATGCCATTTTTTAAAAATAGTTTTAATTTTTTGATGTTCTCCTCAGTTCGTTTGTCTACTTTTCTCATATTTAGTATGGTCGATCAAGCCACCATTTGCCACATATCAATCGAGAGCGCAAAGGGTTGACGATATTATTGGAATTGCTTACATACTCAGGCAAATGAAATCTATTTAGCCAGCGCAACATACGATCCTGATACATTTCGCTTTTTAATCGCATATTGTTGACCAAATAATCTACCTCGGTTTTATCAATCGCCACTGAGTTATCAGGTTGCGACTTAAATATCCCGTTGTTGTTTACTTTATACGCCCCAATTAGGAGGTACTCAACCGCGCTTGCAGCGATTAAAAATGGTTTAATATAATCTTCGTACAAAATCAAGTAATCGTCGATTAAATCGTCGTTATCGAAGTCATCGCAAATTTTATTGTATAGCGTTTCCCCTAAAATCTCCTCCAATCGCGTGCGCTGCGCGTCTGCGATGCAAGGAATGTAAAGGTCGATGTCGATATTGCCCCCCAATAGGGTGTTTTTAGTGAGTTCGTTTTCTTTTAAAAGTATAATAGTTGCCATAAATTACATGTCGTGAGGCGCGATATACGCTTTAGGGTTATTTGTTGGTAGGATTTCGCCTGCTTTTCTCGCTTCTGCTGGTGTAATTGTCTCCGCAAGTGGGTTTTTTACATCCGCTCTTTTACGATACGTTTCTCTAATCCAAAAATGTTTGCAAGTTCCAAAGGGAAATGCCTCACTTTGTAAACCTCCACCTTTCCAAAGGAAGATATCATAAGGTTGATTCGGATTAGGGTGCATTCCAAAGCCAGGGTTTACGTTTCTTTGGCTCATCATTTCGATGTCCTCTTTACGATAAAGCTTGTCTTTTTTCATCATAGCTTTGCAAAATTCACGCTCGGGCGATGGATTTCCGCTATAACGGTAGCGACTTTTGAAAAGCGCGCCGTCTTGATAACTTTTTGCGTTTGGTCTTGCCGTTCCTGTTGATACCGAGGCCATTGCCACGCTCATGAGTTGAGTGCTAACTCCATTTAAGCGATCAAGTTCAGCGTCAAGCTCGGCCTCCTTATCGTAGTCCACCGCTTCTGCGCTTATAAGTTCCCATTCGTTTAAATCGATGTCCTCTCCTAAGTCGTCAAAACCTTGGTTTGATAACTGCGTAACCGCTGCGGCCTGCTCAGGGCTAAATAATGCCTGCGCTACTTGAGCAGGAATGTTTAAGAATTGAACTAAAAATACAATCGCTTGCTCGGTTGTTAAAATACCCTCGCGAACTTTGGCGAATATTTCAATAGCTGACGCGATTTGCGCACCGTTGTAAGAAACCGCCGCATCGTTTGTGCCTGTCATAACCTCAGCGGTTGTCGAGTCTGCGCTGACTAAGTCTTCAGCTCTTAATGATTCAAATTGTAAGTCCAAAGTAATGCCATTCACGGCAAAAATCTCCATCAATCCGTCAAGTATAATCTCTTGCTTTGGTCTAATTACATTTATCATAAGCTCCTCAAAACCTACTCGTATTTCGTCAGCCGTAGAACTAAATCCTTTTGAGGACGAAATCCCCACGAGCATTTGAGACGTCAATTTGTGAGCCGTGCAAATTTGCTGTCTTGACTCTTCGCTTAAATATGCATATTGTTGATGCGCGTCGCTAACCTCCAAAGCGGATATCGTAATCTCACTATCTTTGTTATCGTTCCAATTTAAAAAGAATGCGCCCGCGTTTTGTGATCCTGTTAAGTGGTTACGGATTTGGCGTGTATTCTCTTGGATTGTCTCAATTGACTCTTGGACTCCAGCGTTCATATTAATAATATGGCCAAAGCTCAATCCGTTTTGAATGTGATTGATTGAATAATTGCTAATTTCCTCCTCCATACGCGCCCAACTAATCCCCGAAACGTACGAAGGGTTACTATAATAAAATTGCCCCACCTGGTAGTCGCGAATTATGTAAATCTCGGAGCGTTCGCCCATGCCATCGCCAAAACCAAACGCGTCCATGCGCTCGGGTTTATATTTGTTTACGTTTGCAAAGTCATAGCTATACCAATACCCTGTAATATCTCCCTCCTCGTTTGCAACTTCGGGAGCAATTCGTTGTTTGGCTACGTGAAAGCAACGTTGTATTTTGCCGTTTACATATTTTACCTCGAGTGAAGCCTCGCCAAACATCTCGAAATCCTTGCATATTTTACGCAAATCTTTTTTAGACAATAGAGATATAATCGCGGCCCATTCGCTTGGCTTGCGTGCTTTGTCTTTTGAGGTCAAACCTTTACCATAAATGAACTGCGCGTAACTGTCAATGATAGCCGAATTTGTAGGCGATCCGTTATAAGCGTCAATAATCACTTGATAAAACGAGTTTTTGTCTCCATTTAATACCCACTTTTTACCGCTTACCTCTTTAATCTCAGGGCGTATGTAATTCGATAGGTTTATAATTTGTAATTTTTCCATAAATTATACTTTTAAAACTCCTTTATTGAGTTCAAAATTTTCTAAGTCGGTTTGGGCCGTTGCGTATGCCTTGCCTCTATAAATTAAATTGTCATCCTCGTTGATTGTAACCTCAAACGATTGCCCTTCGGTCATGATTGGCACGCTAAAAACTAATATTAAAACGTTGTTTTGGTAGTAAACGCCAGTTACTGAAATTTCGTGAGTAATATCTTTGGTCTCGTCACGTAAAAAAAACGTGATTACGCCACTATTATAGCCTCTCGGAATGCAACGAAATTGATAAGGCGCAGTTAAATTGAATATCCACATACTATTATAACTGATTTTTATTGTTTTGTAACAAAAAACGCCCCTTAAAGGAGCGTTTAATGACAAAACTATGAAAGAATTTAAGAAACAACAACGTTTGAAACCAAAGCTTTCAAAGCCGTAATCATTCCACTTGTTAAAAATGGAGATAAATTAGACTCTTCCGATGCAATGGTCAAGGTGTAACCACTTAGGTCTGCACCTGCTCCGCCACTTACTTTTGTGCAGTTTGACATAGTACCATTTGTGGCACCAATTAACATAATATTTCCGTTGTAGTCTTCAACGAAAACTTGAGGGCGTCCAGCGCAAATAAGTTGTACTTGAGCTTGTAAGTCAGCCGACAATTTTGGAAGTGTAACCGCCAACGATTGTGCGTTTACAAATGTTCCGTTGTCCTCTGAACTTGTACCAGTTTCGGTCAAAGCGTTTGTAGTCGCTTTTACCTCGTATTGAAACACCTCTGCGAGTGTTCCGAGTGCGGTCAATTCTTGAGCTGCAATCGTGTAACCGTAGTCCTCATAATTTGCAAAATACAAATTTTTGATTCCCCCACGTTGATCACGGCATCCAAGTAATTTTCCCGCTGAAATTAAACAGGCCATAAAAATTTTTTTTATTTAAAACCGCCCCACTTAAGAGGCGGTCTTTGTTAGTATTAAGCTCCAGCTAAGGTCAAGTAAACAATCTCCTCAGCGTTGTAATATCCAACACCTACGGCGTAAACTACTTTACCACGTACTTTACCAGTCAATAAACCGATTTCGTCTTCGTCTACCAAAGCAACTTGATTGTAGTCAGCAGTCAAACCTGTTGCGAATACTAAGTTTTTACGCTCGTAAATAACAACTGAGTTTGCAGGCAATCCGTTCAACACTACTAAAGTGTGACGTCCAAATGCTAAAGGGAAATCAGTGTTACCCATTCCGTAAGTGATACCTTGAGTAGACAAGTGGAAAGCGTAGAACTGAGCAACGTCAGGAGATACGGCGAAAACTAATTCTTTGTTTCTCAAAGCGATTGGCACAGCAGCTAAAGCAGGTTTCAAATACTTTGTCAAAACGTTTGCCTCAGTTACGGCAGCGTCAGCAGTTGGTTTGTTTACATCTCCATCAGCATCAAACTGAGTTAAGAAACCGTCGAAGTTAGTTGATGAAGTCCAAATGTCAGTCTCCAATTTCTCTCCGATAGCACCCAAAACTTCTGCTTGGATAGCGTCCATAATGTCACTTGGAGCGGTTGGGTTTGATGCGCTTCCGCCCATAATTCCATCAGACCAAGTTGCACGGAAATCTTCTTTACAAACGTCAAAATCATTTTTGAATTTGAAAGGCTCGATTAGGTTTTCGTTCAATACGATTGTCCCAGCAGGAGCAAATCCGCAAGTGTATGCAGTTGTTCCGTCAGTGTATGCGATTTTTCGCAAAGACAATTTGTAGTTTACATTTTCTGCGATAGTTACCGCATTTTTTTCGATAGTGTCAATCGTCTTGAACGCTTGACCAATAATCACGCCCGCATCACGGCCAGCGTAGTTAGATGATACAGTTGTAGTTGTAGCCATTTTTTAATTTAAGTTTTTAAGATTATTTTGGATTTTTTGTGATCTCGTCAATTTGACGTTTGCGTTTAAAGTTTGAGCAACTTCGGGCTTTGCTTTTGTTGATGCCTTAACTTCAACTTGAGAAGTTTTAACCTCAGCGATTTGAGCTGTCAATTCAGTTCTAACCGATTCGATTTGTTTTGCAACTTCAACGCTCATTGATGTAACGATTGATTTTACTAACTCAGCAAATTGATTTTCGCTTGTCATTTCGATAGGAGCCTCTTCAACTTCTACCTCTTCAACCATAACCTCTTTAATTTCGGCAATCATTCCCTCTTCGGTAATTACCAAAACTCGTCCGTCTTCAAGTTCGTGTTCTCCGATTGGAGCAGGAACTTTGTCTCCGTTTTCAGCAACAATAAACACTGGCACGCCAGCGTCGAATGATTCAGCCTCCAAAACGGTAACACCATCTTTTAGCATCATGGTAGCCATTGTAACTTCCACTTGCTCGGTCTCGTTCGATAATTTTATCGAGGCGAAACCGTCTTTTATCGCGTTAACGATTTCATTAATATTCATATATTCACTTTTTAAATTTACTCTCTCCATGTCAAAAACCCCATCAATTGAAAAGCCTTTGACTTTGCCTGTCTTAACGTAGTTGTTCCAAATATCCTCGTTGTTTACTTTCATTGCAGCAAACCACGTCCCGACTGGCTCATTAAATCCGTAGTGCACCGACTTATCGTGTACCTCGTCTTCCTTTATCCACGTCTCAACAAAAGTGACGTCTTCGATTTGTGTACCTGAGTGTTCAATCGTTGAGTTGTTCTGATATCCTTGACGACTGAAATTTTGTTGCACTTGTTTTATTGTCTCAGCAGGGAATACGATATTAAATTCGTGTCCGTCCTGATTGCGATATATTGGTTGGTTTGGTATTAATACCGCACCTAACAAAATACGCTGCTCCTCGTTTATGGTTGCAAGTTGTATCTCTTTTTGTTGTGACAAAGTGATAAATTGCACACCTATTGCAGGATCAGATACGAGCGAAACAGCGTAAACGCCCTCGTTATCCTCCTCATTAAACATTACTTTGTAAGTGTCCATACCCTTATAACTGATTTTTAATTGTTTGTTATAAACTTTTTTTCGTTTTCAAGGTTTTAACCTTGAACATTCAACCCATAGATTGAAAAACTTAACTCTTTTTTTAATTTTTAAATTGATATTTTACCCTCCAAGTGTTGCGCTTTCAATTATGTTGCGTTGCAAGCCTTGGGCCGTTGTGACGTTGTTAGCCAATACATAAGTTTGCACTGGCGTTTGTTGCTGCGCACCCATTACACCCGCTAATTGATTGACACCAGTTGAGCCAACGACGTTGAATTGTGGGGCCGTTGCACCGCCCCCGCCTGCGCTTGGAGAAGTTGAGCCTCCGCCGCCTCCGCCTCCGCCGCTTGTTATAGATGTGGCTTGACCAATTCCAGCGGCTAAGATTGACGCGATGGAGGTTCCTGCGGTTATTTTAGTTAACGCTATACTTTTTGCAGTGATTGCCGCTTGCGCTGCCCACGCAGGATTTGGAACAACTCCAATAAATGCAGGAACGGCAGCCAAAGCAACTTGGGCGGCTGCAATTCCTTTTGCAGCTCCAACAACTACGTCTGCAATTGCCAACCCTTTTTGAATTGCCAAAATACTTAAAGCAATACTTTTATTTTTACCTGCAAATTGCATTAAAATGTTAAGCCCTGTATCTAAGGCGGCACGCTTTGCGTCTTTAATTGCAATATCCAAAAGCATTTCTTTATCTGCTGCCTCCTTATCTTGCTCGTATTTTTTTTGTTGCGCAGTAAGATTGATATTATTTAAATTGTTAAGGTGCTGAATTTCTAACTGCTCAGTGTCGTAACCATTTTTTATCGCGTTATCATATTTTATTTTATAAGCATCATTTTCGTTTTGAATAGCCAACTCTTGCTCAGATAAAAGAGCGTCATTATTTGCCTTAGTAGCTGCCTCAATATCATCTAATGCTTTATAGGATTCCTCTCTTTGTTTGTCTCTTGATGCTTTTGCATATTCTTCTTGGATTCTTAATAACTCTTCAGCCTCTTTTTTCTTTGCTGCTAATCTATCCTCTTTGTCTTTTTTTCTATCCGCTTTTGATTTTTCGCCATTTTCTTTTTCTTTTTCTCTCGCTTTTACGGCTTGATCAGCTTCAAAATTTGCAACTTCTAAATTTCCTTGACGTAATAAATCAATATTTTGACTTCTTAATTCTTGAATTCTTTTATTTTGCTCTTTTGTCAATAAATACTCTTGTCCTTTAGTGGCTTTGATATCATCAATTTCTTTAGCATTGCTCTCAATTCTTGAATTAATACCATCGATTTTTATTCTAGTTAATTCCTTATCTGAGGCGCCTCGCTCTTTTGCGTTAGCAAGTTCTCTTTGTGTTTGATAATCAATTAATTTTGCAGCATCAGCTGATAATTGCTTTGTGTATTCTAATTGTCTATTTAAAGCCTCTTGCTCTTTTGTTAATTCCTTAGCGGCATCTGCCCCTTCATTCATTTTTGAAACCAAATAACCAATTCCAACAACTAAGGCACCAATCCCAGTGGACACAATTGCAGCTTTTAATGTTACAAAAGAGGCAGCGGTTGTATTAACTGCTCCTGTAAATACTCTTTGAATTACTGCTGCTGCGGCGGTAACCGCTGAATTAATTTTTTGAAAAGTACTTGAGCTTTGAACTACTGCGCTTAATTGTCTAAACGAGTCAACACTTTCACCAACGGCTTGGATTCCTTGAGATAACGCCATTGCTGACTGCACTTTTAAAAGTGTAGCTTGTACGTTTTCAGATTCAATACCAAATAAAGCCATACCCCCTTGAGCAGCTGCAAACCCTCCCGCAACTCCAGCAAGTGAACTCGATAAAGCCTTAAATTTAGCGTCAGGGTTAAACGCGTCCGTTAAGGCTTTTGCGTCTCCAATTTGGTCTTTTAATTCGGCGGCCTTTCGTGCGGCTTGCGCTGCCTCTACCGATGTAACCCCGAATTTATCGGATAACGCTGCGACCTCCGCTTGGGCCTCTCTAAGTTGCGAGCGTAAAGAGCCAACGGCTTGCTCCGCGTTGCCTTGTACTTTTATATCAATAACCTTCTCTATTGCCATTTCATTGCCTTTTTAAATAGTTGTAAATAGTTGCGCGTGTATTCGTATCGCCCCTTGGCGATTGAGATAATCTCGTTGTTCTCGTATTGCTCCGCGATTAGGAGCATATCTAAAATATTTTTAAGCATATTGGTAGACGTCTATTTTAATTTCGGTTAAAGCTCCATTTTTGTAGTATTGCAAAGCGATTGAGTCCTCGCGATCTAATGCCGTAGCGTTTGCAGGAATAGTCACGTCCAAAACAAGGTCGGTTATATTGTCAGCAGTCAGCGCATAACTTAAAAACCCTCCCGAGGCAACCGTGTCAAATGTGTCGTAGTCGATTTTATAAATTAAAAATTGCACAACTTGGGCCGTATTGTCAACCGATAAAGCGGTCATATTTGCATAGCGCAAAAGTGGGGAGCCGTCAATTACTCGGAAGTCGTTTAATAGTTCCAAGTTAACTTCGCCACTGGTTAAGTCGGTGGTCATCGTGTTGATTGTATAGCGTTTATTCGATAGCGCAATTTTATCATTCAATTTTAGCGATGTCAGTAAGTTAGTATTAAAATGCGCCTTAACTTTTAAAACTCGCGTCCGCTGATTGTAAATATTAAAAATCGAGTTAGCATAATACTGTTGAAATAATCCGTTTGTCACTTGTGCTAAATACCAGGGGGATATTTCGGTGTTCCAATTTAAAGTCCTAACGTAGCTCAAATCGGTGCCTCCTATTGAAAGCTCATTTGTAAATCTAAAATATTCAGTACTTGTATCAAATATTACTCCGTCAGTATAATATATTGGATCCCCTCCCGCGAGTGATTGAGTGCCATTTAAATACATTAATATAGGCTTTGGAGTGTACGCTTTTAAATCCTTATTCCAACAAGTTGCAGTTATAAAATCACTATCAGTATATCGCTCCCACATAATATCCTCGAATGGTAGCTTAACCTCGTAATTTGAGGTAAAGGCTGAGTCGGGATTATCAAAAATTAAGTCGCCATAATCTAAGTTATAAAGCGTTCGATAAGCGTTGTTTAAAACGTTCTCCGATTTCTCGAATTTAAAGGAAATTTGTTTGAATAGGTTGGGTCTTGAAATCTCGATGTCTTCGGCCTCAACAAACTCGGTTATATCTCGGAGGTCTCCCTCTTGATACCAGGCCTCCATCGGTTGAAATAAAAATCTATTCTCAGCCGTTGGAACGATTACTAAATTCATCGCTTTGACAATTGCAGTTAAAAACGTGTCTACTGTCATGTCGGGCATATATCGGCTGACTTGCAAATCTCCCGAAGTAGTATCAGCATAAGCCCAAGCTTTGCGATTATAAACTCCGCCGTTCTTTTTTAAATTTACCTCCGAGTCAAATGTCATCGGAACTTCGGACGTTAATTTGTACGTAAAAACGTGAGTCACGAATTGCCCGCTTATCAAATTCTCATCTGCACGATATCGGCTGAAATAGTTTAAATCTTGGTAGCCTGTTAAATTTTCAAAGGTGTTCCAAAGCACGCCATTGTCATAAATTTGAACGCTGTAAGTTATTGTTGAAAGTGTTGGAGTTATTTTTATCCACGATTCGTATCGGTTAGCATTTGGTTCTTCTTGAAAAGAAAATGTAAGCGTGTCCGTTGCTAAATCCATTTGAGTAAAACTTCCATCTTTTACCGTAAAATTTGGCGATAGTGGATCACTATAAAAATTAAATTTCTCAGTGTTTTTGCAGTATAAAAATAGCTGC
>Ga0209353_10000957_pt1 | contig 16813 bp, 23 predicted proteins | sample LauGreSpBDMM15SD_2_FD_187561 | JGI IMG/M metagenome (GOLD analysis project Ga0209353, IMG submission 187561) | Freshwater lake microbial communities from Lake Michigan, USA - Sp13.BD.MM15.SD (SPAdes) (version 2) | ecosystem: Environmental > Aquatic > Freshwater > Lake | place: Lake Michigan...
TCTGATAATGTCTAGTTGTAGTAATAGCAGTACCACGCTTTTGTAATTTGTTAGAACCGCAATTTGGACAACAAGAATGTGCGGAATAAGCATTATGATTAGGATGGTGTTTAATCCAACCTTTAAATTTATCATAAACTTTTTCTAATAACACAACATCGTTTTTATTGTACTCTTCCATAATTTTCCATGCCTTACGATCATCATTCATACACTTGACCCATAAAGCATGTCCTTCATGTTCTGTCTTACCACCTAATCCTAAAGCCTGTGCAACATAATCTAACTTGTTAGAAACAAACCTAAACTGTCTTCTTGCTACCTGTAATAAATCTATCTGTTTAGAGGGTGCTGGAGGCGGCATACCAGAGAGTAAAAACTCTTTGTGTAGTATGGGTATGTCAAACCTAGAACCGTTGTAGTGAACGATGGCATCAGCTTCGTCAAGAAGTTTATGCACAGAGTCTAGCATTTTTTGTTTGCCAGATTTTTGAATAGAGTCAAACATAATTTTAGATTCACCATACCACTTGGCTGCATAGCAAAGAGTATAAGATGATTCTAGTAATTGATTTATAGAGATGTTCTGGTCAAAGATACCCCAGACATGAGCAGTATTTGGTGCTACTTCTATATCAATAAGTAATATTTTCATAGTAGTCTCTAGTGTTTAGATAAACTATTATATACTAGAAATACACAGAGCAAGAGTAATACATATTTTAAATGGTCAATAGCACAAAGGATATCGCAGATTAAATACTCTAACATATTTTAATAGTTGCTGTTTTAGCTTTCTTTAGTTTCTCAAAGAATTTGTTATATGCTATTTTAGAGTTGCCTATAAAATCTTTGCCTGCCCATGTTGAGCCAAGTAATATACATCCATCTGTATCTGCTGAAGTGTTGCCAGAGTGGATACGAACACCTGTAAAATTAGGAACGTCTAGTATGTGTGGCATGTCCTGTTTAAAACGTGTAGAAACGTCTACAATGAGTTTATATTCACCAATAGGAATAGCAGTCTTACCTAATACTTTAGTGCCATTTCTAACTACGTCTTCTAGCGTATAACATTCATATACACCGTCTACATACATCTTGCCTACAGTATGTGTGTCTTTAAATTCAAACCTTTTTACTTCAATCAACATATGAATTAATATATTCCAATACGTTTGTAAGTTTTTCCATTGCTATCATAAACGCCAAAGAAAATCCCATAGCTATAAACAATAAAGCAATAACAATTAATTTAAGAAAAGACAACCCAATAAAATTCATTAAATTTAATACAATCATTTTTTAAGTGTCAAGTACATTCTTTCGCCAATAACAAAAGACATACAAGCTCCAGTCATGTCAAGGAATACTGCGACTACAGTAGCACCTACAATGTCAGGGTTGAATACTACAATAGCAGTAAACACCATAATAGCACTAATAATGATGTATCTAAAGGATGCACGAAGGTCTACTATCCATTTAGAGGGTTCACCATTGACACTATCTAATTGAGCTAAAGCCTGTAGCTTTTCAGCTTCTGCTTTCATAAGCTCTATACGTTCTGTAATGTTTTGTGGTTGTCCACCAGCACCACCTGTAAACTTTGCTATAAGACCTCTAGCTCCGTCAGCAAACGCTGGGACTAAGGCTGGTAAAATTAAAGATACGATTGAACCTAACATTACAACTCCTTTGGGTCAAACCCTAAATGATTGGCTACACGTTTTTGTAGTTTTAAGAATAAGCCTTTATGGCTAGTATACTTGTCTGTTTTAGGTGAGTCTAAATATACGCACATATGTATAATCTCATGGCATAAAGTCATTAAGACTGGATACAAATGAGTATGACGTGCTGTGCTGATTGTAATGATATGTGGATCACCTTGCTCTGGTGGTTCGTATTGTCCACACATACTGTCATCATGCACAATTACAAAGTCTACTTTAGATGCAGGCGGAAGTTTATACTCATCAAAAACAGGAAACTCTATTAAAGCTGAATAAAGATTAGCTATATTGTTTTCTGTAATAAATGTCATATCGTGGCTTTAGGTTTAAATAGTTTAGCGTCAAATACTGCTGTTTGGTTTATTTCTGGGAAATAAATATACACTGCTTGTTTACCTTCATAGCTATCAGACTTCCAACAACCTTCATGGTTAGGATGCCCTTTGTCAGTTGCATAAGCAGCGTATTCATAACCTTGTAAACCTTGTTTTTTAAATGCACACTCCTCAGAAGTTAATACTATTTCACCTGCTTCTGTAGCCATGCTCATTTCTTTTACAAGTTCTTTACTTTCTGCGTAGTCATAAAGAAACACCCACAGCAACAATAAAGTTATTGCCATGAGTAGTTGTTTCATGTTACTTTCCTAACCAATGATTGGTTACAAAGGTAATAAAACCACCGATAGCAGAAGCAATAGCCATACCTGCCCAGAAGCCACCTTTGGACTTGTTTGCAAGCTCTAGGAGCGACTTTATGTCTGTTTCCATAGAGTCTACCTTGTCTTGTAGATTTTGTACTTGGGCTATCAGTTGTCCGTATTGTATTGGATCAATTTCGTTGCTCATTAATAAACCTTTATCTTTGATTTTGATACATTTGATCAAGTTGTTGTAAGTATAAGTCTGGCTCTAATAAACCTTGAGCTTCTTGAACTTTTTTAAGTTGTACCCCTGTTTTAGCAGTTAAATCAATAGGATTAGCATACCTACCTAGTTTACCGCCAGCTGTAGCTAATAAACCAGTAATTTTAGGTGATGTAATACCAATACCCAATGCTGTTGCAGGTGTTAACCCAGCACCACCAAATAAAGCATTGGCAATACCAGCACCACCACCCAATGTACCAAGAAGATTTTTTGGCTCATAAGATTTCATTGAGGCACCAGCAATTTCGGTTGCTAAATCAATGCCAGTAGCTTTTTGCATTTTATCTGCAAGTGATAATTTAATACCAGTTTCATCACGAGTAGTATTTAACAATTTTCTTAATGCTGTTTCTTGAGATGCTTTATTTCCACCAAGCAATCCACGATCAATTTCTCTAATAGTTTCAATAGAGTTTTCATAATCTGCCATTGCTTTTTGATACTCTGGAACTTCTTTAACTAAATAATTTTTAACGCCATTACGAGTAGTATCTATAACTCTTTGTGCTTGAGTCATTTTTATATCGTCTGGATAAACAGCATCTATTCTTTGTTTTAAAAAGTCTAAACCAGCTGCTGTATGAAGTCTTGGTTTTGATTCCCAATTATTAATAATTTTTTCTACTTCATTAATAGCTGCTAATTCTTTATCACCAACACTTACTTCACCTTTGTATGTAATAGATTTTTTAGCATCATCAAATGATTTTCTAATTGGGGTAAAATCTAATTTAGCTGGACTTGCAGCCCATCCAGTATCTGCAGATTTAAATGGACTAGATTTTTTACCTGTTGAATACTGTATATTTTTTTGTGCAATCATTTCTTGCAAGCCAGCTTTTGCTTTATTCAACACATCTATTGATTGTGTTTTTCCTACAATTTGATCAATTGCACTATTGACACCAGCTTTAGATGCTTCATATACTTTTTTAACAGTTTGACCACCAACGCCAGTTGTTAATCCTAATATTGGAGGAAGACCAGCTTCTAATACTTTTCCACTTAAATATAAAGGATTTGTTGCTTTAGATAGTTCTGAAAATCCTACCGCAGGAGTAGTTACTTGCCTATCTGTAAATGGAACTTTTCCTGTAGCAGATGGTATTTTGTATGGCACAACTTTAGATGCAATACCAACACCAGAAGATATATCAAGCAATGCTTCTACTGGTCTTTCTTGAGCATATTGTTTAAATGATTCTGCACTTTGGTACGGTGCTGCAAATGCTCTAAACATTTCTTCTTGTCTAGATACTGGCATTTTTTCCAATACTTTTTCTGGAGAATACATTTGACCTAAACTTTTTCTTGCTGCTGCTTGTGCACCTCCAGCAAGAGTTTCACCAGCTGCATAACCAACTTGTGGTGCGTTAGTGATTACATTGTAGCCACCACGCAATATATCCAATAAGTTTTGAGGCACATTTGCACCAGCTCTTAAAAAAGAAAAGTCCGTTGGAACATCAGCCACAGTGCCTGCTTTTAAAGGACCTGCTGTAGTAATATCTGGAACTTTATTATTTGTTAATTTATATAAATCATCAGCCATTATTTATCCTAGAAATAATATAGTTCGTTATTCATAATATAATACTGTGCATTTGCATCTAGCCCAGCAGCTTTGGCTGGAAATCTTTTTTTAATATATGGATTTGCTCCAGAATATACTTTGATCTCACCTTTGTCTGTTTTTACTTTTGTCTCTAATGGTAAAAACTGTGACTTTGGAAATTCAAAATCATTACCATAATCATTGGTATAACCTTGATTAATATTTGATTTAGCTGTTTGAATAGTTTGTAATAGCTCAAGAACTACACGCTTTCCTTCTTCTGGTGGAAGACCTAATTTAATCTTGTTTAGAGATGCAATAATTCTTTCACCTTCTTTTTCTGACAACTGACCAGTTCCAGCTGAGCCTTGAGGAGACAATGATTTTAATGATTTTAACTCGCTTACTAAAGCAGCACCTTCTGTACTTGTAATAAGGTTATTGATTTTAAATGCAGCTGTACCTTCAATACCAGCACGTTTTGTTGCTAATGGTCCAAATGCGTTATCAAAGTCTTTATCAGTAATAATGTCAAAAACTGTTTGTTCAAATTTATTTAAACTGGTAAATGAATCAGTTAATCTTTTTTGAATCTCACCTTGATTGTCTAATAATTGTTGTCTTGCAACAGGAGATACATTTGGTCTCTTTACAAAAGGAACATTAGATACAGTCTTTGCAGAAGGCGTTGCCGTAGTGTTTGTTTGTGGTACTTGTGTTTTATTAACAGCAGCTGGTTTAGGTTGTTCTTGCACCTGAGCTGGTTGAGCTTGAGGTGTTTGAGTTTGTGTTGGTTGAACCTGAGCTGGTTGAGTTTGAGATTGTGCATCGGTTGGTTGAGACAATCTTTTTATTCTATTAGCTTTAATTTTTGCAATAACACTATCAGCAGATGGCAAATCATCAAGAGGTACAAGAGTATTTTTTGATTTAAATTCTGCCCTTGAAACAGCTAATTTTGCTTTTTCTAAAGAGCTAATTGTATCTTTAGCAAGGTTCAAATCTTGAAAATCTTCGGCAGTCATATTTTGCCTATCAATGCCAAGTTGCCCCATTAAATTCAGGTCTTGTTTGTCATATTCTGGAAGAGGTCTAAATTTTTCTTGTGTTTTTTGGAATCTTTCTAATGTTCCTTTTGGGTCAACAAAATAAGAATTAGCTAAACTTGGGTCTCTTTTAATTGCATCAGCAAGACCAGCTTCAAATCTTTCTTTTTCTTTTAAATTAAACTGACCTAATCTAAGGTCTTGCATCATTTTATTTAATTCACCAGTGGTCATGTAGTTTTTTAATGCAGTATCAACTGGAGCTTGTCTACCACTTACACCGCCAGTATATGCACCTAATATAGCCCCAAGCGGACCTTTATTATAATTTGATGCTAAACCAGTAGCTACACCAATTCCAGTGCCTATTAATTGTTGTTGTCTTAGTTTTTCCTGTTCATCTGTTGTAAGAATGCCAGTAACTGGATTTTGTCTTGTTAAGAAAAAACTATCTAATAATCCTTGTATATCTGCCATTTTGTTATCCTATTAATGATTGGTAAAATTGACCAATTCTTCGCTTGTCTTCGTCATTTAATCTTGCTTGTGAAGCCATTTGAGCCACTTTACCCCTAGCAACTTCATCCCTAGATAAACCATAACTAGGAGCTGCTGCAATAACAGATGATGGATCAAAGTCTTTTTTCGCTATAGGTTGTGTTCCTCTAGCAACAGCATCGTTTAATTCTTTTTGTTTGTTTTGTTCAGTTTGTGCAGATAAATTTGAAAGTGTATTAGCACCACCTAATAGTGTCATAGGATTATCTTTCCCATATGAAAATGCACTTGAACCTAAATCAGAAAGTCTTTCGCCAAATGTTAATGGAGTATCTACAGCAAATCTTCTAGGGTCCATTGTTAATGGATTTATTTCTTTTCCAAATGAAAATGGAATTCCAGTAGAAGGTGCACCAGATGCAGCAAACCCTAAACCGTCATCAGCTACATTAAGATATGGACTAATGTTTATTTTAGCACCACCACCACCAGCTACGCTTGTAGGAAGTGCAGTATTAAATGCTTGATTAAATGCTATGTCATCTACAGCGTTTAATGCTACATCGTCTGCAAGATTTGCAGCTGTAGAGCCTAGTTGAACTCCAGCATTAGTAGCAGTAGAACCTAAAGAGGATAATAGTCCACCACCTTGTGTAAAGCCACTACCAAAGCCACCAGCACCACCAAATGCACCGCCTGTAGCACCGCCTAGTAATGCTCCCATAAATGGGTTTTTACCCATAGCAAGAGATGTAGCAGCACCTAAACCTGCTCCTATTAGTAATGGAGGACCCATGTTAGACCTTTCCTGCTAAGTAGCATATTGGTTCAATAATTGCACGATAAATACGACCTAATGGATCACGTTTTTTACCACGCATTTCTTTCCATAAGTCAGCAGTTCTGTGACGTGCAATATGTTCTGCAATTTTGCGTACAATATTACGAGTCCATGTTGGTTTTGCACTAAACGCAAAGTTTACTATTGGAAGGCATAGTCTGTGATAACCCTTCTCAATTTGTTTAGCGTTAGGCATTGTAGCTGAATGTTGTAACCAGATAGCTTGTCTAAAGCTACCAAAACCGTATGCTTGATTCATAGCTGTACATACTATCTTGCCACCACCAGATTGCGTAGTAGTAGATACTGTACCTGTAGGAGCACCATAGGCAGCACCAAGATAAGCAGATAGTTTTTGGTATGGTTTATTTTGTTGAAAGTTAAATCTGTCAATGTCAGCTTGTAATGCAGTTTTAGAATAATCTTCTTGAGTCTTGCCTACGTTTAGAAGTTGTTGAATGTCACCATAGTCAGCTTGTGCAAGTGCAGGTGCATTAAGGGCAGATTGTTGTTGTAATTGTCTTTCGTTAGCATAGTTTTGTGCAGCAAACTCACCGTACTTATTAGTAAGTGTATTAGCTAAAGTATTGGCAGCACGATTTTGAATATCAGCAGATACACCAGAACCATAACGACCAGCCAAAGAAGCATTACCTTGTGCAGCTTTAATAGCATCATTATAGGTTTGCGTAGCACTTTCACCAGCACCTCTCATAGCAGCAGAAAAATATGGATTACCAGCAGATAAATAACTACCACCTACTGTAGCACCTTGTTGAGTTTGTGCACCAGTTAATAATGGATTGCCTGCTCTAGCACGAGCTTCAGCCTGTGATAATCCTGTTGTTGTTTGTGCAGATGGACTAACATAAGTTTGACCAGCATAATATTCTGGAGTATCTGTTTTATAAAGATTTTGAGCTTCTTCAAGACCATATTTAACAAATGGTTGTACTGTAGGATCTAGTTGGTTTTTAGTTTCAGACGAACCACCTCCACCGCCACCGCCTTTATAAAAGGTAAAACTATCTACTAAATTAAATAGCCAGTTATTAAGATTAATCATGTTATTTGTTTCTCCACTATAATATATCTGTTTTCAAATCCGTAAGCACGTTTCCAAAGCCTAGCTACTGCTTCAAAAGCTGCTCCCTGTATTTTTGTACCACCGTTTGCTTTAACCCATTGTTCAAATTCACCAAAACCTTTTTTATCTGTCTTGCCACCAATAGCTGTTATAAATGCTACTCTGTCGTTAGGGTAGTTAATCCACTCTATAGTCATAGCACATTTAATTATTAAATCTTCTTCTGCACCCACACAAAGAACTTGTTTACCTTGAGTAAGCAATACTTTAAGTTGGTCAAGGTCATATTCACCACCAGAATGAGCCATAGCTCTATCTAGCATGATCTCTACTTTGTCCCATGTTTGTTGGATATGTGATGTAGGAACTACATAAAACTTTAGCACTCAAACCTCCATGTGTATGGTCTGAATCCTAATTTTGGTGCAATCTTTTCAAAGCCTTTACGGTAAGAACTAAATGTTATGTCTTTAGCATTAGACTTATGTGCTATTTCCGCTATCTCTGCTAAACCTTCTGACAGTATGTCATGTGACTGACTATAAGCAGCCCATACATGAAGTGAGTTGTTTATAAGCTGTGTTATAATGTAGCCTATAAAGTAACCGTCTTTAATGCCTAGATATAGTTGAGCTTTACCTACCTTAATATCACAATAGGCATCTTCTGGAATCCAGTCACCACCTAGCTCAGCTATTTCACCTAGACTTGGTTTGATCTGATTCCAAACTTGTTTTAATTCGTTAGGGTTGACGTATTTAAGTTTCATTATCCTACTATTATATAACGATAATTCCTTGAAACGCCATGACTGCCATGATGAACTGTGCAAGAGCCTTGTGTAAATGTATCAAAGTAAACGTCTTTAAGTTCTGCTGCAGAGTTTAGATCTAATGGCATAATTACAATGACTGAGTTAAAGCCTATACGTTCATCGCTTAGCGTAGTGGTTGTAGTGCTAACAGTAGTAGAAAATTCACCTGTATTGTTAGACTTACCTTCTACTAGGTTGTTTACTATTTCTGCTACACTTCTTGCATCACCACCCTGAAAGGGTAGTTTGCGGTACATATCACTACGAGCCATTATCTAGTACCTTGTGTAGAGTAATCTATATCCATACCAATTGCTGAGAACCAGTTAGCACCTGTAGGGGTAAGACTTACTCTATGATAACGACTAGCACTTCTTACAGGACATCTACCTTCTGAGCTTGCAGATACACTAGAACCAAATGTAATAGTATCGTCTAACATACGTCTAGAAGCCACAGAAACGTCCGCAGAGCCATTATCTACAGAAGGTCTAATGAGGGTAAGCACAGAGTTATATCCGTATTCTAGGTCGTTTGTAGTAATACTAGCTGTAGCATTAGTACCTGTAAAGGTAATAATCTTAGCATCACGAACACCACCAAAAACAAACTTACCACCTTTGTAGAGTCTGTCATCCATTGTAGTTGTAAGCGTGTCTATCGTCTTGAGTGCTGCGGCTGAGGCTGCCATATCTATGGCTACACCTGTGCCTGATCCTACACCTGTAGCTGTAAATAATACACCTACTGTATTAGCGACTGCACCTATAAGCGTGTAATCTGTTGTTCCTACACTTCTAATCGTATATTGTTTTGTAGCTACAAATGAACCTGCTGTTATGTTGTAGGCAGTATCTATACCTTCTAAAGATGTTCCAGTTGTAGCAAGAGTACCTAGATAATCTACGTCCGTATCAGCACTAGACCATTTTTGTGTTTGGAAGTTATATATAAGTAATTCTCTATCACCAGAAGTATTAGTATAGTTCCAAATAACTAGGTTACGTTCAGGATCTATACTTGATGAGATAGTATCTATGTCCCCAATGTTAGCGTTGTTAAAAAAGAATCTGTCTACCTTTTCTGCACCGATAGGGGTAACTTGTTGTCCGTTACATGAGTAGAATCCATCATCTGCTAAGAAGTAAGTAACTCCACTATATTGAGCTATAGAACCACTTTCTAAACATCCTACGTTACGACTAATCGTGTCAAACTGAAAGAATAAAGGTGAGCCAATGTATGACATTCTCACAATGGCTTTTTCTAGGAACACTAAACCAAACTCACCACCTGTAATGCCTGTAATGTCACCACCATCAGGAAGTTCTTGGAAGTCACTTTGTGAAGCACCGCCTGCTGTCCAATCTGTAGGGTCGTTAATATCACTCCAGTTTACTCTTGCTGGATTTGTGCCTGCACCTATATTTGCACATACTACAAAATCACGAACTGCTGTTACAAACTTAGCAATAGGAGCTGCTGCGGCTAAATCGCCAAAGTAACTAGATGCGTTGACATCATAATATTGCACTTTTTCAGATCCATTTGTAGCAATAGCATAATTACCAAACTGTATAAATTGCCATCTATATGTGCTTGTATAAGCACTTCCTATAACTGTTCCTGTAGCTGCTGCACTTGTAATATTTGCATTAACTTTAGCGTAAGTAAAAGTAGTAGCTGTAGGAACAGTAGTAATAGCATAACTACCATCAAATACATTGTTACTTGCGTCTACTGTTACAGTATCGCCTGTGCTAAAGCCATGAGCAGAAGCAGTTGTAATAGTAGCTACGTTAGATGTTAAGGCTACATTGCTTATGGTTCTTGCTGCACTCTTACTTACATTATCTAATGCTAAAGTAGATGAGTCTAGTTTAAATAGTTTAGTAAGACCGCCTGCAAATAAAGTAACATCATTATCTACTTTAGTAGCAAAGACATTAGTTAAATTTTCGCTTGCGTCTGCAGAATAGTTTACTGCTGACTTAAATGCACCATAACCTAACGCTAAAGGAATAACATTGTTAGCCTCTGATACTGTGTCTAAAATACTAGGTTGGTCAGGTAACCAGTCTTTAAATTGTATACGTTGTGTTGTCATAATTAAAATATAATTGAACCTGAAGATGTAAATTTATAAACTCTATTTGTACTTGTTGTAGTGACAGTTGGACTGCCTGTAGTTGTTGCTGCTCTCCATGATTTAGGATAACTTATAATAACTACTCCAGAACCACCAGAAGCTCCATCTATAGGTGGTCCACTAGAGCTACCACCAGCTCCACCACCGCCACCTGTGTTGGGTGACCCTGCAGTTCTATCACCAAAACCTCCGTTACCACCACCGCCAGCACCACCAGAACCTATTCCACCACCACCAGCTCCACCACCGCCTGCATAATATGTTGATGTACCAGTAATTGATGACGTTAATCCAATTCCGCCAGTAGTTCCAGAGCCTACAGCTCCTGCACCACCACCACCACCTCCATTTGCACCACCATCACCATTTGCACCATTATTTCCTTGTCCAACAGTTCCTAGCCCTGCAGTTGTCCTACCACCTCCGCCTCCAGAACCACCATTAGCTCCATTAGAAGTATATGAACCACCTCCGCCTCCACCTGTAGATGTAATTGATACTCCTGTGCCAATTAAAGATGAATTTTGACCATTAGCACCAGTAGAACCTCCACCTGCACCTGCTCCACCTGCACCAATTGTGACTGTATAAGTTACACCAGCTTGAAATAATTTAGATGTGTTTGTTAATAACCCACCTGCTCCGCCACCGCCACCATTGGCTAAACCATTAATCCAACCACCACCACCGCCTCCAGCCGCAACAACAAGATATTGTATTGCAGGTATACTTGCACCTGCAAAACCATATCCTCTTGCAGAATTAAATGCTCTGCTTGAAATTAAAGGCATTATCTATCCTTAAGCAAATTGAATTTGAGATGCTAAAACTGTGTATGTAGCAGAAGCTGTTTTTATAATAGTATAAGAATAAATATCAATACTTGAAGCATTACCTGCTGTTGGTGCTAAGCCACCTTGCCATTTAGGAGTAACAGTTGTGCCGTCTACTTGAACTACGCTATTGTAATAAGCTGTAGCACCTTGTGTAACTAAAAATACTACTGTAATAGACTCACCTGTAGACATAGCGGTATTTAAACTTGTGCCTGATGATGCTCTAAAGTTTACAGTCCAATTAGCTGAAGCGTTACTTGTGTAGTAAAGAACTGATTGTGTAGTTACATCATAATTAATTGTGCCTGTAGCTGCGGTAGCTGATACTGTTATACCTTCTACAGCATTAACAAATTTAGATGAGATAACACTAGATGAGCCTGTGAATGTTTGTTTATTAGTAAATGAGTTTGCAGCAGTAAATGTAGCAGCTACATCATCAAAGACTGTATTTGCATCATAAGCCTGAACATTTGTGCCAATTACTAAACCCAATGCAGTTCTAGCATCACTAGCTGTAGTAGATCCTGTGCCACCTGCTGTGAGTGGAATAGTATCACCTGACGTACCTGCTTGTAGGTCTTTAATTTGTGCCATTAAAGAACGAATAGCATTGTTTACGTTTGCAGGTGAGCATCCTTCAGCAATGTTAATATTACTAATGTCTGTGTTACTTGCTGGGGTTGCTGAATATTCACTAATTTTTGTCTTTGCCATTTTTTACCCTTGTCTTAACCAAATGTCTGTACTTGGAGTTGTATCAGTCCAAGTTTCTGTTCCTGCTGTAACTGGTGTCCATGCTTCTATGCCCACTGGTACAGGTAGCCATTCTTCACCTAACCTACTGCCTTTAGCTGTTACACTTCCTATACCTTCTACATAAGCAAAAGCTGAAAATATAGCATTAGGACTAGCTGTAACAAAAGCATTTGCATCTATTTGTGCATCGGCTAAAATTACTAATCCACCTAAAGCTGATACTGTTGCAACACCTGTAATAGAACCTGTTGCTGATTGTACTCTAAACCCATTTGCTGTAACCGTTACATTAGATGTAATAACAGCATTGCCACTAAAAATACTATTTGCGTTAGCAGTAATAGTTGCTAAAGCATTAATGTTAGCCTGACCAAAAACAAGATTTTCTGATAAAGAACTAAAAGGAGCTTGGGAAAAACTAGCTATACCAAACATAATTTATCCTTAAAGTGTTACTTCTTCCCAGTTAGTAATAGATTCATCCCATTTATATAATTTACCATCTGTAGGCATAGCTACAGGAGCTTCCCATAACCATGTTGTATTGTTTAGTATCCATGATAGATAAGGTTGTGGTCCGTAAAATACGTCATTAATAGCATCGTATGTGTAACCAATACCAGCGTAATTACCTCGTAAAGGTCTGCCTTCTGGATGTTGATTACCATGTGTGTTATATGATGTTTGTAACCAATTACCATCTAAATTGTCAATAAAGTCTTGTTCAGCTACAATTACTTCTGTAACTTTACCATCTACTACTTTTGCAAAATGTGACATATTTTTTTCCTTATGCTGTATATGAGCCAGAACCTGTAAATTTAATAATAGTGTTTCCACCTGATGTAGTTATTGTAGGGCTTCCTGTTGTAATACTAGAGTAACTAGCTGTGGGAACAGAAAGTATAACTACGCCTGAACCACCATTACCTCCATTACCACCACTATTAGGTCCACCACCACCGCCACCACCTAAATTAGCAGTTCCATTACCGCCATTTGTGTTATTAGCATTGACTCCTGTGCCACCACCGCCAGCACCACCAGTACCTACGCTGCCACCACCAATAGCATATCCACCTGCACCACCACCGCCTGCATAAGTTATTGATGAACCAGTAATAGAAGAAGCTGTACCTGTACCGCCATTAGCATTAATAACATTACTACCTCCTACAGCACCAGCTCCACCACCGCCACCACCTGCAAATGGTTCACCACCTGTATAGCCTGACCCACCTGCGTTACCTTGTCCTGAAGTTCCTGCACCACCAGCATAAGGTCCACCAGAATTTGTACCACCGCCACCGCCACCTGAACCACCAGATGTAGCTACTGGAGCTGTATTAAATAAATTACCACCTATACCACCACCTACCGAAGCAGTAAGACCTGTTATAGAAGAGTTACCACCATTTGTTGCAGCACCAGCAGTTCCTGAACCTCCTGCACCTACGGTAATAGTATATGTAGTGCCAGAATAAAATGTTGTAGATCCTGTAAGCATACCACCAGCTCCACCACCGCCACCACGAAAATAACCAGCACCGCCACCTCCTGCAACTGTAAGATAACTTACGGTATATGGAAATTGAATGGAAGATAAATAAAGATTTCTTGCTGCAAACATTATGGAGTATAACCTTGAGTGTATGAACCATACCAATTTGTACCGTCTGCTACAAAAGATAGTATATCCATTTTACCAGCAGTTGCTGTAATTGTTGGAGCTCCTGCTGCTGTAAATTTAACTCCTGTAAATGTTGCTGTTCCGTTACCTGTTGCTGCTGCTTGTTTTAATAATAGGATAAATGATTTACCTGCAGTTGCAGTAGGCATAGTAAATGTACAAGCTGTTGAGGCTGTTAATGTTGCTGTTTGTACAGTTCCGTTAGTTAGTGATAATGTATTGGATGTTGTAACAGTACCAATAGCAACAACAGTTTCTACATAATTAGTAACAGTAGGGTTAGTTAATGTTTTGTTAGTAAGAGTGTCTGTGGTTGCACGACCAACTAATGTATCTGTAGATGTTGGAAGTGTTAAAGTACCTGTGTTTGTAATGGTTGAAATAACTGGGTTTGTTAAAGTTTTATTAGTAAGCGTATCAGTAGTTGTTTTACCTACTAAAGTATCTGTAGCTACAGGAAGTGTTAGTACAGAAGTTCCTGCTGTTGCTCCTGATAATACTGTGGTTGTGCCTGAAGTAGAGCCACTAAATTTAACACCTGTAGTGCCAAATGTAGGTAATGTTGCAAATACCAAAGAGCCTGAACCTGTTTCGTCTGTAACAGCACTTATTAAATTAGCACTAGATGGTGTTGCTAAAAATGTAGCTACACCAGTTCCAAGACCACTTACACCTGTTGATATTGGAAGTCCTGTGCCGTTTGTAAGTGTAACGGATGCAGGAGTGCCAAGACCTATAACATTACCAGCAGCGTCATCATAAATAGATTTATCAGCAGGATATGTAACAAATACACTCTTTGTACCTGCACTAAAGTTTACTGCTGTTCCACCATTGCTAGATGCTAATACAGTATCACGAGATAAAGTAGTGCCTGAAGATGTATAAGTACCTAGACCTACTTCCCATTCTGTTCCGCCTACAATAGCATAATAAGTAGTATTAGCATTGCCTATAGCAGAGAATGATTGAAAGCCAGATACTGCACCAGCAAGCGTAAGCGTGCCTGTGCCTGTAGTAGTACTGGTTTCCTGTACTCTATCTTTAACTACGAGAGCCATGAGTTATCCTTACGCTAATGTAACTGAAAGATTACCAGTAGTAATTTTAAATACGTCACCAGCAGCAATAGTTTTAGATGTGTCTAAAGGCGTATGGTAAAGTAAGTTACCTGCTGTAGAAGCATCTCTTAAACCAATATGCGTTACTGTGCCAAAACTTGCTGTAGCAGTTGGGAACGTTACGTCAGCAGAGTTAGTAGAAACACCGTTAGACGGTGCAGCAAAGGTAACTGCTGTTCTAGCATAGCTTCCGCCAGTAACTTCTGTGCCTGTGTCTGCGTCTGTAGGGTCTGTTGTATATAATGCTACATATACTGTAGTAGGTGCTGTGTAAGATGTTGCTCGTAGAGTTACGTTTATTAAAGCGTTCTCTAAATAATTACTCATTTCTGCCATGATATTTTCCTATGCGATTGTTATTGTTAAAGGACTGCTTCCATACTCACTAGAATCATCTGAAGTTGATAAAGCTATTACGCCTCTATCATAAAGAGTAGCCCAAGTTTGTAATCTTGCGTCATTTAGTAAGTAAGGCTCTGCTTCACCTAATGCACCATAAAGAAGTAGGTCTGGGCAAGTAGCCAAGAATACATTAGATGATACAGATGTACTGAGTTCTGTAGGTGCTGCGTAATAAAGCATAGAAAGTGTGTAAGCACTATCAGGTACAGGTGCAAAAACAAACTCTGCTGCTAGTATTGAGTATTTAGAAGGTCTACCTGATTCTGTTGTTCTAGCGTTAGCGTAAAAGTTACTAGGACTTAAATACTCTATAGGTGTTGCAGGGTTAGTAGATAAGTGTAAATCTCTCATTGCTAGAAAGTCACTAGGCAAGGCTACAGTAGCGTCTGCTGCTGTCATAGTTGCTGTTACAACCTTAAGCATTTGTCTAATACGCAAATCTCTTTTAAGTCTTTTTTCTGCTAGTGTAATAAAGTCTGGGATTTGTGCTGTTAGATCTGTACGAGCTAAGTAATCAGCTACAGATGCTTTTAGTTCTGTGTATGTTGTAAATGCCATTATACTGTGCCTTCTCGTGTACGAAACACTCTGTTATCTGGGTCATTAAGAAATTTTCTAAAGCCTTTTTGGTCTATGACATGGAAGCCACGCATAATACCTTTTTTGTTTAATTCGTCAAAGACAGTCATAGGAATACTTGCTATCTTGTTATCAAATATATCATCACCCCAACGAGTGCGTTTATCTGTATATTTGCGTTGATTGTGATTGTCCTCAATAATATCTGTAATGTCTTGTCTAGTTTCAATTACTAAACCATCATCAGTATCATGGACAACGTTTGTTCTAAATGTTGTAGGTTGCATATTAAAATGTCACTATAAAAAGAATGACAGAGGTGTAAGTATGACCTACAACCTCTGCACTCAATAACGGAATAAATTCCATTAAGTTATAACTACTCTGCTAAGTCAGCAATAATTGCGTGAGCACCTTGATTCTTAACTTCTAGTGTATATTCTACTAAAAGTTGAGTTACATCAGCGTCACCAGATTTAGCCAATTCATTTGTTTGGAATGGGCGTAAATATGCAACTGCTGCGTACTCAGGGTCAAGAACAAATGCTTGTTCACCACTGTCACCAGAATCTGCAGTCATGAATCTGTTAGGAACAACAGATAATGTACCGAAGTCTGATAAGTAAATATCAGCAGCACCAATAATTGTAGTAGCTTTGTTAGAAGGTGCCATGTAACGTTGAGCTGCAACACCTGTAAATGCAGATACATTTACTTTTTGTGTTGGAGTTGTCATAAGAATAGTTGGAGTACCACCATTCGTATATGCAG
>Ga0209353_10000958_pt1 | contig 16812 bp, 17 predicted proteins | sample LauGreSpBDMM15SD_2_FD_187561 | JGI IMG/M metagenome (GOLD analysis project Ga0209353, IMG submission 187561) | Freshwater lake microbial communities from Lake Michigan, USA - Sp13.BD.MM15.SD (SPAdes) (version 2) | ecosystem: Environmental > Aquatic > Freshwater > Lake | place: Lake Michigan...
GTGATCTTTCGACCCGTATATATACGAAGGTAGTGGAAGTGGATGTTAGTGAAATAACGAATGATTTAAAATATTACATTAAGTATGCTGATGCCGTTATCTGTAACGATGACGGATCCTATTATTGTGATTTGGGAGAGGACGCTAAAAACGCTGGTTTAGGAAATCATGATTATCGCGTTACTGTTTTGGCAGTTAAATTAGTCGACAAAAACAGAAACAGAAACAGAAACAGAAATCGAAACCGAAACCGAAACCGAAACAAAAATAATTGCGATGTGTGTTTACATGAGTGCAATAAGTAATACTTTCGAATATTAATTACTACGAAAAAACGGTCAATTGGCAACATATTTATATGATTGCGCCTACTTTTTGTTCTTCTTCTTCTTCTTTTTCTCACCAGAAGATGTTGCCTTCGCCTTGTCTTCTTCGTCCAACATCTTTACCAAATCCGGATGAATAAATGACTTTTCCTGCGCTTCCTCATCGTTCAACTTAAAGACCAAATGATTCGGGTCAGAAGTTGCAGTCACGGAGTATTTCTGTTGTAGAGCCAACTGTTCTCGTTTACGCTGCATCGCCTTGTCAAATTCGTCTTGTTTTTCCTTCTTCAGTTTCTCGCGACGTTGTGCCGCACGGTCCAACACCTTGGTCTTGTTTTCCTCCTTTTTCATCATACGGTCTAACGCGCCTTGATCGAACCTCATATTTTTACCCATTCCACCCATGCTCTTTGCCATATTTTGAAACATTTCTTTGAAATTTTCGGTGCCGCCAAGTTCCTTCATTTTGCTCATCATATCACCGGCTTCTCTCATAATTTCGTCCTTGGATATAGAGCCGTTTTTCATCTTTTCGTCCAACTTCGAGCTAACTGTCTTCATTAGACTGGAAATCTTTGCCGGGTTTTGCATTAATTTCTTGATAATATCCTGTGGGTTTGCATCGGCATTAAGACCATCACCCAATACATCTTTAAACTCGTCCGCGATTTCCTCGGCCATTTCCTTGGCGAGTGTTCCAATCTTACCTTCGAACAACGTCTTGAGCGTATTTTGCAGATTGTTTAAATCAGGCATGCCTTCCATGTTGGGCATATTCTTAAACATGTTTTCGAAGCCTGCACTGCTTGCACTGCTTGCACCGCCACCCTCTTCTGGGCTAGACTGATCACCAGTCGCACCACCTTTGTTCTCGGGAGACATTTTTTCAAAAAATCCGGTAAGATTTGACATGGTCTCATTCAACTTCTCCTGTAAATCTTTCTCGTCGATCCCTGCAAATAACTTTGCTGTCTCGCCAAAATCGGATTTATCATTCGCCGACCCGACCACCGTAAACAACATCAACTGCAAATACTTCCAAATAATCTTCTTACTGTTTGCACTTAAGCCCTCGCTGTTAAAAATCAACTTGAAACTCATGTTCGGGAAAAAATACACATCGGCATCGCTATCTTGTTTGAAAATATCCTCGTTTTGATACAATATATCAAAAAAGCGTACAGGATAAACCTTTGCGCAAAATAGGAACAATGTTTCTAGTTGGTCGTCCGTCGTGTCTTCATCGCCCCATTTACTCCACATATGAGAAAATTCGGGGAATGAAGTCGATAAATCGCGAGTAAAATCGGCGACCAGCGCCTTAAAGTTGGTTGGAATTTGTGTTTTTGTCGTCGGCATTTTATACTATAACATAGAGTGTTGTTTAAATACTTTTTGCGATTCTATACAATTATTCGTCGTACAATCGAATCGAGTCGGTCGTGTTTCTAATGCCAGGTGTGCTATAACTCGAATATTCATTATCGGCAGATTCGTACCCGTCTTCTTCGGGCCATACTAAATTTATAGGGAGTGTATTTGTACTAAATAAGTTGGGTCCAGGTGCATTGACATGACTATCTTGATCAAACTGACTATGTTGGTCGAACTGCGTATTCATTCGATGTAATCTGCGCAAAACTGGCACGGGCGGGATATTCAATGCATTATTCAGGTTATTAAACTTAATTCGGTCATTGCCGGGCGTATGTGCTTGTTGACTTCCTTGCGACGAATGTCTCCCGAAAATATACATTCCACCGTCGACACTGCCAATATTCCAAAACGCGAGATACAGATCGTTCAGCAGTTGTGTGATTATACCGTCTTTTTGCATGTTATTTTCTGCCACGTATTTTTGTATTTTATCGAAGAGGTCCTTTATTTGTTGTTTTTTTGTATTTAATTCTTCGGGGGACATGCCATAATGAATATGTTTGGCCTCATATAATGCTTCTAATATGCGCTGTCGAAATGCAAACTTAATGATGATATCGTCATGAACAATATTATTGTCCTCGTCAATGAGATCGGGCAATCTTAACACGGTTTCTTCGATATGTGCCGTATATATTCCTGCTTCTTCCTGGCGCACTGCTGATGCGTTAATGGTTGCAATAATATCGCACGGGGTCGCGGTTTTAACATGATAATATTTTTTGATTTCGCCGATTAGCGTACTTTCATATAGTTCAGTTGTCCATTTATTGGTTGTCCAGTCGTATATGAGACCATTTTTGACCTGCACGTGGACATTTTGTAGGCATGGGTATAACACCTTATGTAGCGATTCGCCGTACACTAATGATGCGTTTTCGAGTTTATCAATGAAATGATATTCGCTGTTTTTGGAAATACTGAGTTCGCTCAACAATTTGGCATTGTGGTCCGTTCCAAACCCAATATTGATGGACATATATTCGGTTGAAATACACTTAAGTAGCTCGGCCGATGATGTCGCGCCGCAGGTTGGTTCGCCGTCAGTCATGAATATATGAACACATGTATGGTTTGGATAAGTTTCAGCATATGATGTAATACTAGCTGTTGCCGCGGTCAATGCCGCTTCGATATTGGTGCTACCATCGGCGTCGATCGCGTTGAGAGTCTCGAGAATATCGGGCAAACTTTGTTGTGACACTTTGACCGGGTCTACAATTGTTTTTATCGTTTCGTTGAATGTGTTTATTTGGACATAAATATCCGCATCCTGAGTGGATACGTATTTCATGATACTTTTTAGTGTTTGAATTGCATATTGCATTTTTGTATTAGCGTGTTTGACACAATCTCCCATTGAACCGGTCGCGTCAACGGTAAACAATATGAATATGGGGCGATTCGTGATTTTTACCTTGTTTAACTCCAGAACCATAATACCAAACGTCTCATCATCGTCGGTGCATGGATTTACTGGAAGAACCGGGTAATTATTCAACTGTATATATGTGTTTTTAATGGGCATTTCTTATATTAAGGCTTTTGTGTCTAATTTATAAGTTGTTTATGGTGTAAACTTTTATCAATTTTATGACAGAATATTACGCTTAGGTGTAGCAAAGCATGTTGCAGAGAAATTAAAGATATATGTATATATACATATATGGCAGGAAAAAAAAGATCTGGTTTAGCAAAGTATAGAAGAGCTTATGGTTGTTGTGTATCGTTTCCAGTTACACAATCGACACCAGTTGTTACAACAACTTACACAATTACCTATAATGGCAATAACAACACAAGTGGAATTGCTCCAATAGATGGTTCTTCTCCGTACGCATCTGGTTCGACGGTTACAATTTTAGGAAATTCAGGTTCTCCTGTATTAGAAAAATCCGGATTCACATTTGCTGGATGGAATAAAATGGCAGATGGTTCTGGAATATCTTATTCACAAGGGTATACATTTACAATTTACGCTAATACAACACTTTATGCTGAATGGAGACCCCTGGATTCTTCTCCTCCATCAACGCCAACATCACTGTCCGGTGTAGGCGGAAATCAAGCGGCGTATATTTTGTTCACACAAATCGGGGATGTAACAAACTACGAATATTCTACCGACAATGGCACCACATTCTTACCGTTTAATCCGCCACAAATTTATAGTCCTGTAGAAATAAATACACTATCGAGTGATGGAGTAACTCGTTTAACAAATGCGACCACATACACTGTCAAATTAAAAGCAGTGAATTCTGCCGGTTCAAGTAGCGAATCTGTTTCGGCTAGTGTCGTTCCCATAATAACCAGTTTATTAACTGCGAATCGCATAATATACTTAGATGCAAATAACTCAAGCTCTTACTCAGGTTCTGGAACTACTTGGACAAATCTTAATTCAAGTGGGAATCTTAGCGCAACTCTCAATGGGTCGCCAACATTTAATACCACAACCGATCCCGGCAATAAATATTTTGAGTTTAATCCGGGAGCACTTACGGGGCAATTTGCTCAAATTAATCAAGATCCATCATTTAATCCAGTTGCAAATCAGCCATTCACTATACAAATGTGGGTTAAAATTAATAATTTAGGTTCGCAGGGTTCTTTAGTAAGTAAAGTGTTTGATAGTTCATCCTATGATGGGTATGCGTTAGGCTATAGGGCAGATACCAAATTACAATTGCATGCAAATGGTTCGCAAGTGAATTATTTTGATTCAGTTACCGGAGCATTTAATGGACGTTTAAGCAGCGGATGGGCACTCTATACCGCAAATGTTCAATTTGGAAATGGAGGAGGAAGACAAAACAAGGCGTTTGTAAATGGTCGCCAGGTTTTGACTGCAACAAGTACTGATACAGGCATTTCAACTTCTAATCAAAATCTCACGTTTCCAAGAGGATTTTACGGAGAGGGAGAATGCGACATTGGACAATTTTATTATTACAACACAGAATTAACAACAACACAAATTATACAAAATTACGATGCAACAAAACCCAGATATCATGTTGGTTAGACGAGCCATGTGAAACTGTATAAATCATCAAATATATGTAACCGCGAACCCGCTGCACCACGAACCCATTGTACCGCGATTGTAAAAAATTGACGATAACATTGCCCTTTAAAATGAAAGTATTCAATCAATTAAATTGCTCAAATGGCATTAAATATTTATATTCCGCGCATGTTAGGCTCGGTAACTAAAAAAACAATACAAGACTCGTTCAATGCTCTCGGTATTGGACGAGTGGATGAAATAGACATGGTTTACAAGGTCAATGAAAACCACAATGCCTATTATTTCGCTTTCATAAAAATAGCTCCTTACAATACGCCTCAATCAGCAGCATTGCAACGTAACCTCAACAAACACAAATACATTCGATTCACGTACGACGAAGAAGCCGGCCAATACTGGGAAATCAAAAAATATATTCCTCGCGACCAACGTGGGCTACTACATCGCGATGCAGAATCATCGAGCGCAAATCGTCCACGCAGCGATACCCCGCGATCAATTACATCATTCGAGTCCGTTAACGAAATTGAGAACATACCCGTCAACCCAAACAATATCTGGAAAAAAACTACACAAGAACCGCTACTCGGCCTGTTTGGATTATCATCCACCATTTGGACACCACTCATACCAATCATCAATAGCATCACAAATGCGTTCACGACAAAATCCAGCGCATTCACGGCACAAGACAAGCTAGATTTAGTGGAAGAATACGAGGATCTGGAGAAACAAATACATATACAAATATGTATTTAGTAGGGGTACCCAACGTTCCAGATTTTACAAATTGTATTGTTGTATTTTTTACTAGTAATAATTTATATCTGTATTTTATAAATGGCAAACGATTATATATTTCAAAACGAAAAACTAAAAAATAGTTTTAAAAATATCATATCCATAATACGAGAGATTGGCAATATGAAAAACAGCGTCGCGTCCAAACTGGGGGAGCTGAAACGATTGCACGGCGAGATGATTCGGGACAATAACAAGCAAATCTTTCTGTTCTGTTTGGATTCGTTTTATTATCAATACAAAATCTTTTCTATGGAGTTTGAACACATAAAGAAGTTGCGGGCATTATTAAACAACCGAATGTATTGTGATTACTATAAATTGCACAATATGATTGTCAAGTTCTGTAAAGAACGATTGCACGATGATGCATTAAGCATACGCTCATTCCCAGTGTATAAAGACCTAGAGCCATTTCAGGAGTACTGCATTGAAGATATTAGTGCGTTGCATGAAAGTATATTGAATCTGCTCAACTCGCTTTATTTAGAAACGGTGCATAAAGAAAACTCAATCTTACATTATAATGACAACCATAAAGTCGGGTTCTCCATTTCGAACTTTTTAAACACATTGACACATGAAAATCGCATATTGCAAGACCAAATCACCCTGTATGTTAACTATATTTCCTTTTTTCACATATCACAACAGAAACAATTGAAGCGATTGCATCATCGTATTGCCGACTTTTATAAAGAAGTGGACGAGAACATCAATATGAATTACACGTTCTCGATTGAAGACATCAAAGATGACCACACAATAGATACATTAGATGATATACTTGACCCTGCCGATGAAATACCGGCTGCACCTGCTCCGTCTGCTGAGCAAAGTCCATCACAAACCCAAGAAACTGCACCAAATACTCTTATTGCCAGTCCAAATGAAGTAAATGCGTTAGTTCCGGTAGCCGTCGAATCCTTACCCAAATTTAAGTCATTATCGATGATGATTCCAACGTAGAATCGTACACTATCATTTAGCCGGTATACTGGATGGGCTGGTTTTTTTGTAATTATATTATATTAGTACCTACAAAATATAATATGTCTTCGGAAAAACAAACCGATATTATTCCGCCTCCGTCGCCAATGACTACGGATGAAGTGGAAACTTTCCGTAGTGAAACGAATACAGCCAAGGATGCAAGTAAACCGGTGGACCAATCCAAAACAAAAAAAGTAGAGTGGTCTCCGGAAAACGAAGTCATTATGGTAGAATGGTGTGATATTGCACAGTGTTATAAATGGCTCAACACGCGTGCTCATTCGAAATATTCCTATTTTCATGCCTGGTTCACGATACCTGCAATTATTTTTTCTACACTCAGTGGTACTGCATCATTTGCACAAGACAGTTTGCCGGATTCGATGCGCGCATATGCACCTGCAGTGATTGGTAGTATTAACATTATGATCGGTATTTTAACAACTATCCAGCAGTATTTGAAAATATCGGAGTTGAATGAAGCACATCGTGTAGCGTCCATTTCATGGGATAAATTCGCGCGTAATATCCGCATTGAACTTGCAAAAAAGCCTGCCGAACGAGGTGATGCGGGTACTTTTATTAAACACTGCAGAGGTGAATTTGACCGGCTTATGGAAACCAGTCCTACTATACAAGAAACAGTTGTTGCAGATTTTAGAAATAAATTTTCAGGAAGAGAAGGCACTGAAGCCAGACGTAGATATGAACAGTTGAAGAAACCCGATATATGCGATACCATTATTAGTGCAAATGAGACTCGCCACAAATGGTATTTAGAATTAGATAAAGATGTGGATGAAATGAACAATGACTTAACCGACGTTGCCATGCAACAAAAGAATAACGTCATTCAGGAACAGCGCCGAATGTTGGCAGAGCGCGAAACCGAATTAATTGACAAGGCTGAGTTTGAAAAGAAATCGGTACGTATGCAAATCGAAAACATGAAATCGAGACAAGACAAACAGGCAGAACGCGATAAGTATATCAATGAGCGTATAAATCACATCAATGTGTATGTTAAAAATTTCGGCAAGGTTTATGAAAGAAAGCCACTGCGAGACGAAATCGTCGATAATTTAAATACAGAGGTTGAGAAAGAAGTATTCGATATATTTTTTGCGTCTTATAGTAGTCTGGATAATGTGTAAATGTGTGTAAACTGGCGTGTGTGCATGTGTATGTGTATGTGTATGTGCATGTATATGAGAGTGTGTGTAATACATAATGGTTGTAAAATTACCATTATGTATTTATTGATTTTATCCATTATAATTCGGTAAAAGATTCTAGCGAATATGTTCCGTAATAGGTTTGTTCGTTTTCTGTAAATGTAAACACCGCGTTTTCGGCCAATTCTAGTTCTGGGATGCTACTTTCATCGCTCGACCCTGATTCGGTCCCCGATTCTTCACCCGATTCGACTGACTCTTCCTGACTCGATTCGTCGCCTTCTTCACTTGACACAGATTCTTCACCAGATTCTTCCTCATCGCCATCGACTGATTCTTCGTCTTCTTCCTCGACCGATGATTCCTCGCTCGAATCTTCTTCTTCTTCTTCTTCGACGTCTTCACTTTCTTCGATGGATTCTTCATCACCTTCCTCTACAGATTCTTCATCGCCTTCCTCACTGGAATCTTCTTCAAGTGACTCTTCGTCACTCGATTCTTCACTTTCAGTATCCATTTTCTCGACATCATCTTCTGTTTCATCATAAAACAGTGCAAAACGCTTAATATTATTGTATTCCCCCGTTAATGGAGTCTTCGAAAACATATATATATCATCAAATCGTGAATGTGTAACAATAGGTGCAATTAATGATATATTGTCATATCCGTTTTCAGCACTATAATATTCATTTGCATATGTTTCATCCTCATTTTTCATACATAAATAAGAAATAACGGGGCTAGGAACAGGTTCTCCACTTGCCATATTAATTATTTTTGTAAATGGATTATTATTAAATATTTGCAACACATCACTGCTGATTTCTACGTTATTAATTCGACCCGCGGTTAATTCATCTACAATTGCCATTATATATTCACCGGTTTGAAACTTATCACTATGTGTTTCTATGTTCAACCCGGTACAATCAAAGAACACATACAACTGGTTTGCGGTTTGGTCATCTTCCAAAAATCCACGATAAAGTGACTGCATGTCCATGTCGGGAATCGACACTGTCTTCTGCAATAAATCACTGCATTGAGATAAAAATTCGGCATCTACACCACTCGCTTCATCATATTCGTTATCATCATCGCTCTCATCACCGCCAACCGATCCTTCTGTTTCCAGTTTCGGTTGAATGGCTTCGGTAGAAGTAGACTGTTGGATCGCGGCCATATCTAATTCGGCAGTGGGAAATTGATAGACAGAATCGGTTTTACTAAACATAAATTGTAGAAATGGAGTATGTAAATCCGTGTTAATGGAGAACAGACACAAATGAATCGTATATGTTTCCGTCAAATTTCTGGGAAACAACACCAAATTATTTGACAGGATAACATCATCTAAATATTTGTATTCTGCAGTGGCTGGCGTCTTAGTAGTTGGTCGTGTCATATCATGCATTGACGGAGTTTTAGCGGGTAAAAACGGGTCTGTATCCGCATCCGCCGCCGGTTCGGGTCTTATATTATTTACAGGCGTTTCTGTTAAAAAGTTTTTATTTATGAAGGCGCGTAGTTCTGCGGATGTTAACGCCATTTGTTTTATATATACAAACGGCTCTAAAAAAGTGGCCGGTGTATATCGCATTACACATATGTTTTTGTGAATTAACATAAAGAGATACATATAGGTATACGTAAGACAAATACACGTTTGTTTATTAGACTCCTTAGCTATCGCTAAACATGAACCAAGATGACGAGCAATCATACCAACCTTCCGGAGAAAATTACGGCGACTACGATGAGCAATCGTACGTATATCACGAATCGGGTGATGTCGACGAAAGTACCATTTTCACAGACGTGAAATCGAAGCGTAATCGTTTGGATAATTATCTAATTACTGACCCTGGCCATAAGATTATCGGCACTAAGAAGAACCGGTTGGAATATTATGCAGGCAGTGTCGTTACCGGTGCATCGATTCGCAATGCAGTGACTGGAATCCGTGAGTATAATATGAAGGTTGGAAACTGGAACGCAGAAGCCCAGTTTTTCAAGGTGCGGTATTTGGGTGACGATAGTACAAATAACCCCGACGTCTTGTATTACGATTCGCCTGAACAGTTTGAGCGCCACATGCATTGCGGGGTGAAGCAGCAAACAAAGCATAAATGGCAGCGTCAGTATGCAGTGGCAACACAGCCAAGTGCCGATGTATAATACACCGATGAAGATTTAAATCCGCACAACCACCGAAGGTGGTTATACGTTTTAATTCATTTATCGGCAACGTTACCATTGAATGATATAAATAGCACGCCAAAGGCGTGCGGATTTAAATCTTCAAAGGTGTAGAACAATCATTTTATTCACTTATCAACAAATAAAAATCCCACAAAAAAATGTCATAGTATTATAACTTTAGTATGAAAACTGACCACATACCAATATTGTCGTATGTCTTCATTGGAGTAACCTCGTTGGTTTTAACATATGCAACTATTGCGGATACGACAAATGAAATTATATTGCCGCCGACATTGGCCGAGCCCGAACCGGATGTTGCACCCGAATCCCAATCATCATCTGTATTGTCGTCCATTAAAGAAATCGAACTGCCATCGCTGTCTGGTACCATTGAGAAACTAAAATCCCTTAACCCGTTTTCCAATGCATCTACAGCGTCAGGCCCAGAAGCAATGCCGGTTGCAGTCGCAGTTGCAGCACCTTACGCAACGACCACTCCGTCTGCGCCTCCTGCGCCTTCAGGTCAGGCCGCGCCACTGAATAAATTCCCGTCATCTGGCGGTAAAAAAAGTATAAAACACCGAAAAAGAAAACAAAAAAAAACTCGCAGATCCAGTAAATGAAAAATTGACGGAATCACATGTTATAATATAATTCACATGTGATTTACAAATGTTGTTTGATACAAATTCAAATTCTTTTTCCGCGACGTTGGCAGCGGTATTTGCGCAACAAAAGAAATACCAGTACGTATACGTGTCGATTGGTTCAAAATACAATCAACCAGATGTGTACTTTTACTCGGCCAAGTCATCACTAGCAAAACGAGTTGATACAAATGCTTTAGAACAAATGGTACCCATCTTTCTGCGCATAAAACCGACAGACCGGAATATTTTGGTTGTCGTGATTGATACATTTAATGCGGATAATGACATTCAAATGAATCGACGGCTCATACAATCCATATTGACGGAAAATATGGATTGTATTCTAGTAAATATGTTTTGCACAAATGACAATTTGCACGAGTTGTGCAGTAAGTTAATTGCGAAAGTATTGGTGGAAAATATACACGAGTCAAATTGCATGATATGCAATTATGTAAAATATTTGAATATGCCAAATGAACTCGAAAAAGTGGCGGAAGCCGCCATACCCGCAACCGTCCAGTCAGTATTGAGCCGGCCAGATTTTAATAAATATAAAGATTGTTACTATGAATGGTATGGATACAGGAGCAACTTATATAATTGTATTTATAAAGTTTCCTATGCAAAAGGCAACCTATATTTTCATAAACGAGCGCACGATTTAGAAATGAAACTGGAACAATTGGTCAATCTACACCGACGCCCCATACAAGTTATTCACGACAAAAACATCGCTGGATTGCTGACCAATTCATATGATATTACATCGCCGTATGATGTAGATAGTGATACTGGGTTTTCACTGTCATTACACCAAATACATAGCCCATTACTCTAATGATGCGAGGCATCGCTTAAAAAAGTCACGCACGTCGAGCTTGTTTGACCCGACAACAACATCATCCGGTACATAATGTGTATTATTTTTACGATAACATAAGATAGTTGGAATTCCTTTCACTATTTTTTTTGTTTTCATAAATGCATACAAATCAAATGACTTATCAACATCGATAATTGCACATTGGACGGTGTCGGGCATAGATTCAAAGCATTGATGCACATCGGCTTCGATTAATTTGCAAGGCCCACACCAATCGGCCCCAAATTTCACAATAATGAGGCCCGGGTTGTTGTTTAGGGAATCGAAAAATGCGTTTCTATTTTCATAATGCGTAATAATCGGTAATCCCATTTTGTATACTATATAGAGCCACTATGTTTTATGTAATTTACGTAAGAAATTACATAAATAGTATCAAAATAATATAATAAATACTAAATCTTTACACATCAAATGTCGCAAAAACAATATAATCTGGACATTCACATGTATAGTTTGCAAGATTTACTGGGACTGTTTGATTTGAATTATTCCATTACATTGGAAGATATGAAACGCGCTAAAAAAAAGGTTCTTATGACACATCCTGATAAATCGAAGCTGTCGCCGGAGTATTTCTTATTTTACAAAAAGGCGTTTGATATTGTTGTTAAATTTTACGAGAACCAAACCAAGCAGAATCTACCGGTTACCACCGAAAAACGGGTATATGATACAGGGCACCCATCTGCAGATAAAGCAACTATTAATGCCGTGAGCAAAAACATTCAATCCATGGACAAACGCCAATTTAACACTACTTTCAATGAATTATTTGACAAAAACATGATATCCAAGACGAACCCTGACAAAAATCAATGGTTTACGAACGAGAATGCAACATATGAAACGACCGAAAAGGTCAGTACACAAAACATGGGCCAGGTATTTGACAAAATAAAAGATACTCAACGTGGCATGGTAAAATATCGTGGTGTTGAGAACCTGTACATGAATAGTGATTTTGGAAATTCAATATATGACGATGAGAACGACGACATTTATGTAAGTAGTGACCCGTTTAGTAAATTAAAATTCGAGGATTTGCGCAAAGTACACAAAGACCAGACGGTGTTTAGTGTAAGCGAAAAAGATATAAATAATGTGCAACAATATTCGTCGGTTGATCATATGATGCGAGAACGTGGCAAACAAATGTTGACGCCGCTCGAAAAACAAGAAGCGGAACGTGTATTGGCGCAACAAAATCAACAATATCGAGAACAAATGATGCACAAAGAATATGCCGATAAGTTAAAAACAATGCAATATGAAGAAAAAAACAAGAATGTTCTGGCGACGTTTTTACGCATTAAGAATGATAAATAGATATATCGACATGTGAGCCGTTATGTAGGTCGCGCGACATGGTTGATATTGAAAGACAAATTATATTGTTTATACATATTTGCGGTTTAGATATAAATAAAACATGTTAACATAATATATAAATGTTAAGTATAATTCAAAACATTCCCAATGTTAATACATATCCCCTTACATATGTATTTGAAAAGTTAAATTTACAACATAAACCGGATACATTATGGTTAGAATTTGGTGTAGCTAGTGGAAATACTATTAATTATATTTCTAAATTTACAAAAGATAAAGTTTATGGGTTTGATAGTTTTGAAGGATTACCTGAGAAATGGAGGGATGGATTTGATAAAGGAGCGTTTAATAGAAATGGTAATTTACCAAAAGTAAATAATAATGTTGAATTAATTAAAGGATGGTTTGATGAGACGTTGCCTAATTTTATAAAAACCCACAATAAAAAGGTTTCTTTTATTCATATGGATGCAGACTTATATAGTTCTACAAAATGCATTTTAAATAATTTGAAGGATTATATCGACGTAGATTGTGTTATTGTATTTGACGAATTAGTAAATTATCCAGGTTTTGATGGAGAAACCGGAGAATTAAAAGCATTTTATGAATTTATTACAGAAAATACAGTTGATTATGAATGGATTGGAATGGATGGAACGCCTACTGGTATGTCTGGTTACTATCACGAAAATGTAGCATTAATTATTCATTCTATAGTAAATAATGGCACCAGCCGACCCAAAAATTGATTGGCCGCGCGTGCATAATATATTCTTATAAATTGTGTGAAAAATATATAAGAATGACAACACCCCTGGACAATACAGATTATGTCATGGTCAGGGAAGCAATGGATATCATTAGTGAATTGAATCTAGTCGATTTTGTGAAGAATTTCAACGAAAAATGCGGGTTTATAAGCTCACCTGACGCCCGCGTTAACCTCATTGGGTTCGCCCTGGCACATCAAAGTCACAGTGGAGCATCATTCGGGGCTGTAATGCGAAATTGCCAATATTATTTCAACCACATTGACGAGTGGAGACAACTAAAAATAATGTATGAGCTCGGTCCGGAGCCAGATACCGAACCAGAAATAGAAAATACAGATAACGATTTATTTTTCGAAAACTCAAGTTAACACCAAATATATGTAGTGGTATTATTTATGTAAATGACATTTTTTTCATTTGTAATTGGTTCCCAATCCATGGTTTATCCAAATCTAATATAACACTGCTATAATATGTATCTTTGTTTTCAATATCACTGAAATTATCATATTGGGTAACCGTTAATGGGGTAATGATATACCAATAGTCTTGCATTTGTAGGTGCAGCCAATATTTATCAATCGCATACTCAAATTTGTTTGTTGGATTTCGTAATAATAGTGCTAGGCCTTCTTTGAAGTTTGCGATCAATCTATCATAATATTCTTTTTTGACAATGTATCCAGTTGTAGTTTGACAATAAAATACGCGTGCAGCATACTCATATAATTTTTGACACGGTGGTCGATTATTCCCACTCACCAATAAAACATCCCAATTAATGTTTTCATTTTCGACAAATTTGGTAAGATTTTGTTTGAACAACTCCGGGTTTGTGAATGTAATATCATCTTCACAAATAAATACCTGTTCATAATCGCGGCTCTTTGCCAGCTCCAAACATTTAATGTGGCTCATTGTGCACCCGACCGCCGGGGATTTCGGCTGAATTCCTTGCACTCGTTCACCCTGGATTCCCATTTTTGCGAACTCCGCTGTAATGTGTTCTAGTCGGTCAGTGCGATGGTCCAAATTAATGAAAAGCGTATGTTCGAAAAGTTCCATTGTAAAACCGTATATAATAAACAATAATGTTGTGTTTATTATATTTTACAGATAATATGTAATTATTATTCGTTGTCCATTTGTGTCAATATACGTTCCATGGTTGATTTTATCTCATCGGGGCTAGGAATAGGTGCTGGTACTGGTACTGGTACTGGTACGACTTGGTTTGCAAGCAATTCGTTATATTTCATTGTTAGCCCTGTATTGGCTTCGTTCAAATGGACTATACTAATGTGCGACCACTCAACCGAATTATTTAATTTCGTTGCCAGACTGGCATTTGATTCGGTCAACTGGACTATATTGTGTTGAGACCATGTCAACAAAGTGATTTAATTTTGTTGTCAGGCCAGCATTTGCATCTTTCAATTCAGTGATGCTTGTTTGCGACAACTCATATAATTGCTTTAATTGCGCAAATTCTTGTGTCATATTATTTATGGTTTCTCGCAAAACTAGGATGTCAGCGTCTACGCGATTCACATCTGGCTCGTCAGTTTTCCATGTAACACTCTTTTTATTACTCGCCGAACCAAATTCCTCAATACTGATTTCAATATTTGATGATGCATCGATTTGTAGTTTCGGCGGAGCCATTTGTGCAAACGTATTAGCTAGAGTTTGCATTGGCATTGGCATTGGTGCTGGTGCTGGTGCTGATGCTGATGCTGGTTGACTCACTTTATTGACCGGCGGCGGCGGTATTAGAGACATTTCGTATGCGCGCTGTTGCATTTGCTGTTTTACGAGCTCATCCATATTTTGGATTACTCCATCGTCCGCCTTTTCCGTGAAATTTACATTGGCTGGTGCGACTTTTTTATTCAGGTTCGCATATTCTTGTTGTCTTTGTTCAAATTCTTTTGCATAAATATCCTGACGTGTATCGGGTACAATCGGCGGAGTGGGTATCGCATACGAATTCGCAGGTTGATAAGAGGGACTCGCCTGAGTTGGTGTGGTAGTTTTCGCAACAGGTTGACCGATTTGCTCGCGTACATTTTGTATCATGTATGTGATGGTTTCTTTGTTCACGGTGTTCAAATCTGCCACCGTTAGTTTTTGCATCTTGTATCTTTCATAAAAGTTGCGTATGATTGATTTGAACCATTCATTTTTCTTTTCGGGATTGTATGGCGCAAAAAAGTCTTGAATATATATATTTTTACTGATGACGTTCCATAATAATTCCTGGTTCTCAGGGACTACGTATAATGACATGTTGTATATGAATATGTTATTATATATGTATCTATATGTATTCAGTTGTTAATGTTTTTTGATGGCTTTATTGGATGCTCGTTTTTTTCGAGTATTTGAACGCTTTCGATGTTTGCGTTTTTGTGATCGTTTTGCTTTTCTTCCTTTTTTTCTGCCACCACCTTCTGCAATCGGCTGTTTTTGCACATCGAGTGCCACTTTGCGTTTATATATACCGTATGGTAGTTGATTTGGGTTTGGTAGTTGATTTGGGTTTGGTAGTTGATTTGCAGTTGGTTCTTGCATTGATCGCGCCAATACTCGTAATAAGAATTGAACTTCGTCATCCGCTGTATACGGTTTCTTTTCAAGCTCAACACTATATCCATGAAGAAGAGTATTATTACGATTTGGCGTGTCGTCAACATATTCTTTGATCACCAAATTTAATTTTGGATCTTTGTCTATTTGTTCTTCGAACATTTTGCGAATGACGTATAATATCTTATTTCCAACATCACTTCCTACCTGCGTTATGCGGTCGATGAACGGTTTAGTAATATACGGATTTCGAATAATTTTTGCTAGAATTTGCCGTTGTTTTTCTCGTTCCTCATCTGTGGTGGCCCGAGTATTCAGTTCATTCACATAAAGGTCTAATTCGTCATCAGGTTGTGCGGCAGTGGGTTGAGCAGGGTTAACGTATCCCAAAATTTTGTCAATACGTTTATTTACATAGTCGCGTTCTTCATCCGTTGCCTGTATAGTTGCCATTATAGTATATGTATCAAAGTTATACTATAATGATAAAAAATTACGAGTTGAAATACTTCTTTCTATAATGATGCATGTATTTATCCGGTATACGTTTGTTCTTAAAGAACGCGATTTTGTCCATATAATTTTTAAATACTTTCTTTTCC
>Ga0209353_10000962_pt1 | contig 16755 bp, 15 predicted proteins | sample LauGreSpBDMM15SD_2_FD_187561 | JGI IMG/M metagenome (GOLD analysis project Ga0209353, IMG submission 187561) | Freshwater lake microbial communities from Lake Michigan, USA - Sp13.BD.MM15.SD (SPAdes) (version 2) | ecosystem: Environmental > Aquatic > Freshwater > Lake | place: Lake Michigan...
ATTGGGCTATATTTATAGGTAATATTTAAACTATATTTTTCTATTTTATTGTATTTAAAAATCGCTCTTTTAACTTAATTTTCATAATAATTTTACTTCAATTTTAATCTGTTAAAGTAGAATTAATAATTGTTTAATAAATACCCTAAAACCTTTATAGATTCAAAGCTAAATAAATCTTTGACAAAATTTGATAAGTCGAATTAAACTTTAAACTTTGAAGTAAAAAATTTATTGTGCAGTAAAGAAATTAGATTTTTGTATTTAGAGGTTAGAAATGACTAACTATTGTCTGATATATATCATCTAAAATATAAGATTTCAAAAAATGAATAAAAAGAAAATATTCAATGATCCGGTGTATGGTTTCATCACCATTCCTTCAGATTTGATTTACGACATCATTGAACACCCTATATTTCAAAGACTTAGGCGAATTAAACAATTAGGACTTACGGATTTGGTATATCCAGGGGCATTGCATACGAGGTTTCACCACGCCTTAGGCGCCATGCATTTGATGAGTATGACCCTCGATTCATTGCGCAACAAAGACAATCAAATTTCCAATGAAGAATATGAGGCCACTTTATTGGCGATCTTGCTCCACGACATTGGTCATGGGCCTTTTTCTCATTCGCTAGAAACTTCTATTTTGCCCGATGCGCACCATGAAGAATTGTCCGTAATTTTCATGGAATACCTCAATGTGGAATTCAAAGGCGCATTGACTTTAGCCATTGAAATTTTTAATGACAATTATCATCGTAAGTTTTTCCATGAACTGATCTCCAGTCAATTAGACATCGATCGTTTAGACTACCTCAATAGAGACTCCTATTTCACAGGAGTAGCAGAAGGCATCATCAGTTCGGAGCGCATTATCAAATTACTGGATGTGGTAAACGACAGAATTGTGGTAGAAGAAAAAGGCATCTATTCGATAGAAAACTTCCTCAATGCCAGAAGACTCATGTATTGGCAGGTATATTTACACAAAACCACCATCAGTGCTGAAGAAATGCTGATCAGTATTATTAAACGAGCAAGGTATCTCGCACAAAATAAGGTGGATATATTTGTAGTTAATCCACTGAAATTATTTTTAGAAACCAATATCAAGGCAAGCGATTTCAAAGTCAATGAAAATTATTTAAAAGCATTTATTTCATTGGATGATTATGATGTATTCAGTGCCATCAAACAATGGATGCATCATCCTGATTTTGTATTGTCATTTTTAAGTACCCATTTAATTGAAAGAAAATTGTTTAAAGTGAAGGTTCAGAATAAACCTTTTGACAAAACTTTTATCAAAGAAATCGGCGACAAAATAAAATCAAAATACAATATTGACCAGAAGTCACTGCAATACATATTATTACAAGGTACCATTAGCAATGAAGCCTATATTTCTCAGGGACTTAACATCAATATTGTCAATAAAAAAGGAGAAGTTTTAGACATTGCTGACGCCGCCGATTTACCAAATATTACAGCAATCAGTAAAAAAGTAAAAAAGCACTATTTATGTTGGCCTAAATCAATAAATTTGTAGAATTCTAGTAACATTACCGTAATACGATATGGAGTTTAGTATAAATCAGGTTGCAGCAATTTTAGGAGGGACTGTTCAGGGTAATGGAGAACTTAAGGTAAATCGTTTGGATAAAATTCAAGACGCCACTTCAGGTGCAATTACTTTTTTATCTAACTTAAAATATGAAAATTACATCTATAGCACACAAGCTTCGGCCGTAATAACTTCTAAAGAATTCGTTGAAAAAAACGCTATTGCTGCAACATTAATCAGGGTAGATGATCCCTATACCGCTTTTACAGCTTTATTGGAAGAATACCACAAATTCAAAGTATTCGCAAAAAAAGGAGTGGAACAACCAAGCTACTTGGGTAACAATTCAACGCTGGGAGAAAACCATTACCGTGCCGCATTTTCGTACATAGGCGAGAATGTTACCATTGGTGACAATGTAAAAATTTATGCCAATGTAACCATTGGTGACAATGTTACTATTGGTAACAACTGCATCCTTTATGCCGGTGTAAAGATTTATGCCGATACCATTATCGGGAATTACTGTACCATTCAAGCAGGTGCGGTTATAGGAAGTGATGGATTTGGTTTTGCCCCGCAAGCGGATGGTAGTTACAAAACGATTCCTCAAATGGGAAACGTCATTTTGGAAGACCATGTAGACATAGGCGCCAACGCAGTAATTGACTGTGCCACCATGGGTTCAACCATCATCAGAAAAGGGGTAAAAATAGACAACCTGGTACAAATAGCCCACAATGTAGAAATAGGGGCACATACGGTCATCGCTGCACAATCAGGTATTGCAGGGTCGACTATTATCGGAGAAAACTGCATGTTCGGAGGGCAAGTTGGCATATCAGGCCATATCAGCATTGCCCATAAAACCAAAATTGCAGCCCAATCTGGAGTAGCCAATAGCATTAAGGAGGAGGGGAAAACGCTCATGGGATCTCCCGCGTTAGAGTACTCGCAACACATGCGTGCAATGACCGTTTTTAAAAAATTACCAACATTGCTCCATAGAATTGAAAATATTGAAGAAAAATTAATACATTTGCCTCTTTAGAGGCTATACAATGAATATCAAACAGCATACAATTAACAGTTCAGTAACAGTTTCTGGGGTGGGATTACATACAGGTGTTAATGCAAACATGACATTTGTTCCTGCTGAAGCAAATTATGGTATTAAGTTTCAACGCATTGACTTACCAGGCCAGCCAATCGTGGATGCCGATGTAGACAATGTCGTGGATTTATCCCGAGGTACAACCATAGAACAAAATGGCGCCAGAATTAACACCGTTGAACATACCCTTGCCGCACTTGTTGGCTTACAGATTGACAATGTTTTGATTCAAATTGATGGTCCAGAGCCACCAATCATGGATGGTAGTTCTATCATGTTTATTGATGCACTTTTAGAAGCTGGTTTGAAAGAACAAAATGCCTTTAGAAATTATTTCGAAGTTACTGAAAGCATTACCTACAGAGATCCAGAAAGAGATGTTGAAATTGCAGCACTTCCATTGGATGATTATAGGGTAACGGTCATGGTTGATTATAATTCTCCTGTGTTGGGAAGTCAACATGCTACCTTATCCGACATTTCAAAATTCAAAACTGAAATCGCTTCCTGTAGAACATTTTGTTTTTTGCATGAATTAGAAATGCTTCATTCTCAAAACCTGATCAAAGGGGGAGATTTAAACAATGCCATTGTTATTGTAGACAGGATAGTGCAAGATGATGAATTAGATCATTTGGCCAAACTGTTCAACAAAACAAAAGTTGAAGTTAAAAAAGAAGGCATTCTTAACAACGTAGAATTAAGATACAAAAACGAACCTGCACGTCATAAATTATTAGACGTCATGGGGGATATGGCCTTATTGGGCAGACCAATTAAAGCACAAATATTAGCTGCAAGACCTGGTCACGCAGCAAACGTGGCATTCACTAAAAAGCTGAAAAAAATCATGTTGGAAGCCAATAAGAAAAAGGCACCTCAATATGATCCAAGAAAACCACCCATCCTAGACCATAACCAAATTGCTAAAATCCTTCCTCACGCCTACCCTTTCAAATTAATTGACAGAATTGTGCATTTGGATGATACCACAGTGGTAGGTTTAAAAAACATCACCATCAACGAACCCTTCTTTGAAGGACATTTCCCTGGCAATCCTGTTTTCCCAGGAGTACTTCAAATTGAAGCCATGGCACAAACTGGCGGTATTTTAGTTTTGAATACTGTTCCAGATCCAGAAAATTATTGGACTTATTTTCTGGGAATTGAAAGTTGCAGGTTCCGTAAAATGGTACATCCAGGTGATCAAATATTATTTAGGTGTGAATTATTAGCACCAGTGAAACGTGGTATCGCCAAAATGCAAGGGCAAGCCTTTGTTGCGGGAACACTCGTTTGTGAAGCAGTTATGACAGCAAGTATTGTAAGAAAAGATCCATGATTTCACCTTTAGCATATATTCATCCAGAAGCCCAAATCGGTAACCATGTTACCATTGAACCTTTTGCCATGGTACACAAAGATACCGTGATAGGAGATAGAACTTGGATTGGCTCTCATGCATGCATCCTTGATGGTGCAAGAATTGGGAAGAACTGCAAAATATTTCAAGGAGCAGTGATTTCTGGCGTTCCTCAAGATTTAAAATTTGCAGGAGAAATTACAACTGCTGAAATTGGTGACAATTCAGTCATTAGGGAATTTGTAACCATCAACAGAGGAACAATTGACAAATTCAAAACGGTGATCGGGAAAAATTGCCTGATCATGGCTTATGTTCACGCTGGACACGATTGTATTGTTGGAAACAATGTGATCATCGGCAATGCAACCCAATTGGCCGGCCATGTAATTGTAGATGATTTTGCTATTTTTGGAGGTTCATGTGCCGTACAACAATTCATTAAAATAGGAGCACATTCGTATATCGCAGGGGGATCATTGATCAGAAAAGACATCCCTCCTTTCGTAAAAGCAGGAAGGGAACCCGTAAGTTATGTGGGAGTAAATTCTGTTGGATTAAGAAGAAGAGGCTATACCAATGAACAAATTTCTGATATACAGGAAACCTACAGGTACTTGTATTTAAGGAAAATGAACAACAGTAAAGCACTGGAAATTATTGAAAACCAAATTAGACCTTCTGAAGAAAGAGACGAAATCGTAAACTTCGTTAGAAATTCAGAGAGAGGGGTAATGAAAGGGGTATATCAGGATTAGAAGTTTTTGGTTTACAGTTCTCCGTTTTAACCAGATAAAACAGCTAACGTACTTCAATTAGCTTTCAGCCTGTTACCTGTAAACCAATAACTGACACTCAAAATGAAGATTGAAGCCCAAAACATTGGTAAGAAATATGTCAAAGATTGGATTTTTAAAAACCTTCAATATACTTTTCAATCAGGAGAACAATACGCCATTATTGGACCCAATGGCTCGGGGAAATCCACCCTTTTACAAGTATTAGCAGGCTTTGTGCCAAGTACAGCAGGAGACATTACCTATACTTTACAAGCACAAAACATCTCAGAAAATAACCTGTATAAAAACATCAGTTTTGCTTCACCCTACCTGGAAAACATCGAAGAATTTACGTTGAATGAATTGATAGATTTCCATTTTAAATTCAAACAATTACAATTTGTTGCTTCCAAAGAAGAATTGATGGCATTGATGTACCTGGAAAAATCAGCCCACAAACAAATCAAATTTTTTTCTTCGGGCATGAAACAACGCACAAAATTAGGATTGGCTTTTTTTTCGCAGTCTTCCCTATTGATCTTAGATGAACCTTGTTCTAACCTTGACAAAATGGGAATTGAGTGGTACCAACATTTAATTAAAAATTACACACAAAACCGAACGGTACTCATTGGCTCCAACCAAGAATATGAATACGCCACCTGCAAGCACACGCTAAAAATTACTGACTTTCAGTTATAAGTTACTTACTAAACATTCAAAACGCATAACGCAACAGTCATCGTTATTCTTCCTGTAAAAAATACACCTTGTAAAAATTCATTCCTTTTTCTTCATCCATTCCTCTTTCAATCAAATCATGACGGCCATGAATATAGATATGAAAGTTCTTGTCCAGCTTTAAAATACTTTTAAAAACCTTTTTTGCTTTTTTAACCGCCTTATCAGAAATGTCAAATTCATCAAACCCAACAATTTCATTGCTTTTAAAATAAGCTTGTTTGTAATCCTGAAATGCTTCAATAACTATTGGCTCTTGCAGTGCAGTATTTTCGAATTCCTGCACATTAAAAACCTCCTTTTCAGAAAAGTACTCCATCGTATTGTTCTTTACAATCAATTGATCCTGACGGGTAGTTTCTTGCACTGTTTCTAAATATTCATCACAAAAGTTTTTACATAAATTTAAAAAATTGGCGGTATGGTAAAAATTATCTTCCCTTGGCTTAATTTTCAAAAAGGTATCTTTCCAGTACTGTGCCTCATTTCCTAAGCCCTTATTGGTATTGTCGACCATGCAAATTTTATAGCCTTTATCCGCTTCTGTATTGAATATCAAACAACCTTTGTCAAGCTTGTTGATGTTGATTCCTTTATCGGTTTCAAGTCCAAAACCTCCTGATTTATCAAAAACCTTGATATAAGTATCTTTATTTTCTGATTTAAATAAGCCAATGGCATCACAAAGTTCTTCATCTACCACGCAATCACGAAAGTAAACCACATAAAATTCACCTGATTTCACTTTAGGGTGCTCGGATTTTTCATAAAGCAACTTGGCTAAATTTACCGTATTGATATGAAATGTATCAGGATCCGCAAAAAACTGTTGCACATAATGGTATACTTCATTGAGTTCAATATTGGTTTCGTGTGCAAAAGTATAAAACACATCTTCTTTAAAAGCTGACAAAAAATACTTTTTAAGCAAATCTCTTAAGTGATTGTCTTCCAACTGCAACAAGGTTTTTGAACACACCAAATTTTCATCTTTGGATTTGTTACCGACTTTATGAACGGCAATTTCGCCAAGACTTGCTTCTGAGAATGCTAACATGATTGCAAATATTATGGTTAGGTTTAAATATATTAAGGTGTACGCATAATCAACACAATGATGATTACATCAATAAAATGATGGCAAGAAATAATAAAAGGATACTGAATACAAAAATGAAATAAGACTGTATTTTACCTGATTGAAAAGATTGTGTCATGACACCTATTCTGCCTGAAACATACACCACAGCACCAACAGACCCATCCACCACAGCGGAGTCAAACCACGCAACGATATTTGCGACTACTACATTGATGATAGCGATAAAATTAACAGTTTTATCGATAACTTTCACATCAATCCAAGCCATAAAATTTGCTATACTCAACATGGCATTCACCCCAAATTTTTGGTATAAACTGTCTAGGTAAAAGTTATTCGTAGAAAGTTTTTGCGCCATACTGTATGGACTTACGCTGAGCGTTTTCACAGAAACTTTATTTGCTCTTCCATACCTGACATAAGCTAAAAACAACCCTAAAGAAGCCACCAATACAGACAATACCATTCCATTAAAATGAAGTCGTGTTACCGCAGCAGCAATTTGGGATTGCAAATCTGGAGTCAATTGATTGGCCAATGATTGCGGTATGGTAATGGCATTCATGAACCAAGCATCACTTGTTTCAAATGGATTGAAGGAATATAAAAATCCAATGGATAAAAAAGCAAGGATCGCCAATGGAAGCAACATTTTTAAGCTTGCGTCATGAACATGATGGAGTGCACCTTTTGCTTCACTGTATATTTTTTCTAACCTAAATTCCCCCATAAATACAATGAACAACTGTCGTCCCATGTAAAATGCGGTAATGAATGCCGTTGCAAATGCCACTATAGGTATCAGGTAAAAAAACCAATTGCCCTGTTGCGCCATGACTTCTGCCCAAGCCCAAACCCCCACCAAAATGGCATCTTTGGAAAGAAATCCTGAAGAGAATGGTAAGCCCATAGCCGCCCAGGAAAGCACCAGGTACAAGATAAAAGTTTTAGGCATTGCTTTCCTTAAACCTCCCATCAAATGAACATTTTGGGTATCAAAATGCAATTCAGTTCCTTTTTCGGCAAGGTGATGTTGCAATTGATGCATGGCATGAATCACTGCACCAACACATAAAAATAATCCAGCTTTAAAAAAAGCATGGGTCAATAAATGAAACAAAGAAGCATCATAAGCCCCCACCCCCATACCCATAACCATATACCCCAATTGTGAAATGGTAGAATAGGCCAATATTTTTTTAATATCAAACTGACTTACGGCAGCATAAGCCCCCGAAAAAGCACTGATACAACCAATAACCGCGATAAAAATAGTGGTATCCACATCTAACAACACAAATACCCTTGCCAGTAAAAATACCCCTGCAGCCACCATCGTCGCAGCATGTATCAAAGCGGAAACTGGAGTTGGTCCTTCCATGGCATCCGGTAACCAAATTTGTAATGGAAACTGGGCAGACTTTCCGATACAACCACAAAAGATTCCAATCCCAGCAACGGTTAACCAACCTGTGTGGAGCGTGTGTGTCATCAAATGACCATTTGCTGTATACTGTACCATCCATTGCCCATGCTGTATAAAAGAATGTTTCATCAATTGGTACAAAGCATCTAAATCTAAAGATCCAAATTGAGCCCAAAATATCATCAAGCCAACCAAGAATCCTAAATCGCCAATCCTGTTCATCAAAAATGCTTTCTTACTTGCCTTAATTGCAGCATTTTTTTGGTACCAAAACCCTATCAACAAGTACGAAGTTAGCCCTACCAATTCCCAAAACATAAAGATTACGAACAGGTTATCCGCTACCACTATGCCCAACATAGAAGCGGTAAAAGTATTCAAATAAGCAAAATAACGCACATATTGTCTGTCTCCTTTCATGTATTCCTGCGAATACAAATGCACCAACGTGGAGATGAAAGTCACCATGACCAACATCAAGGCCGACAATTTGTCTATTCTTAAGCCGAGCGTAAATCGAATAGGTACATGACCGTTGAAAAGAGAACCCAAGGAAATCCAGTCAAAGCGGGAGTGAACCGTTTCTCCCCACCACACATGTTTGAATACGATCAATGAAATCAAAAAACTCAGGAACATGGTACAGGTGGCAAGCCAGTCAGCATGTTTTATTTTATGTCCTAAAAAAAGCAACATCAAAAAAACAATTACAGGCATAGTCACAACCAACAATGCGGCTATTGTTATTGTCTGAAATGGAAGAGGCTTTATCAGTTCAAGTAATTCTAACAAGGTATTAATGTTTCAGTTGGTCAATTTCATCAAGGTTGGCAGTTTTAAATAATCCGTAAACACGAAGAATGATAGCCAATCCAACAGCTGCTTCTGAAGCGGCAACCACAATTACAAACAAAGCGAACATTTGGCCTTGCAACATTTGCGCATCAAACTTACTAAACACTACCAAATTAATATTGGCAGCATTTAACATCAACTCAATACCCATCAACATCATGATTGCATTGCGCTTCGTAATGACCGCAAAAAGCCCAATACAAAACAACAAAGCACTTATTAACAAATAGTGGTGAAGAGTTATCATAATTCTTCAAAAATAGAGATTTTTTTTTGAAAATAGTTCTAAAATAAAATAAGCTGGGACAGATTACTAAAAAAAACGGTTCTAAATGTTTTATGGTGGGTTAATGTCATTGGAGAATATCAAAAGTATCCATCTAAAGGATAGTGTTTTTTATGTTTTTTTAGGGTTCAATAAAAATAGCATGAGCCGCAAAATTTATATATAGGATTTTGGGGGCGATTCCCGGGCTATCGGCAAATGTCGTTAAGTGAAGGAATTTTGTTACTTTAAAATCCGTGAAATTCTGCATCATCCGCCAAACCTGTGTGCAATTTGGCCCCGTTTTTCAACGGGGTTCTTTGTCAAAGCATACTCCCGCAAGTGCGGGATGGAAGACGCATGAAGCGGATTAGTCGGATAACCGCTAATCTTTTCTTAGGTTAACAAGATTTCGCTTTCGGCACTCTCCCGAGAATATCGGGATCAATCAATACAGCAGCATCGGAACTGACCCTATCGAAAAATCACAACTATCATCATCTGTTGAATACTTACTCCTAACATTTCATGTAGAACAAAAAACCTCAGCTACATGATTTAAATCAACCAAAACAACTTTTTTAAATAAATATTCAAGTCAATAAATTCATATAGAAAAAAAGTACTGAAAGATAATATTAAATCCATTTTAAATGGTATATTTGAGAAAAAAAACTTGAAAGTAAGCTTTAATAACAAACCAAATCCTTTCTATCTTACCCTTAAAGAAAAGGCAGACAGGTACTTTAAAGAAAACAATTTAAAACCATCAGGGAATAGCAAAATATATTTTAAGAGTACTTTTCAAATTTTTACTTTAATTGCAACCTATACGGTATTAGTCTTCTTCACACCAAGTCCGGCAATAGCCATTGCGCTTTGTTGTGTGCTGGGCGTCAATATGGCGGCCATTGGTTTTAATGTCATGCACGAAGGAGGTCATCAAAGTTTTTCCGATATTTCTTGGATAAACACGATTGGGGCCTACTCCTTAAACTTATTGGGTGGGACTACCTATTTCTGGAAAATCAAACACAATATCAATCACCACACCTATACCAATATAGAAGGTTTAGATTCAGACATTGACATCCAACCTTTTATGCGTACCAATGAAGGTCAACCAAGACATCTGTTGCATAAATTTCAACACAGGTATTGGTTTTTCCTTTATGGCATCTCTTATTTCATGTGGATATTCTGGGATGACTTCACCAAGTATTTCACAGGAAATATCGCCCCAAATTCAGACAGAAGTTTACCATTTCGTGAACATGTTATCTTCTGGACAACCAAAGCAATCTACATCGCCTTGTATATAGGACTTCCAATTTACATGATTGGCCTATCTCATGCATTGATAGGATTTGCCATTGTGTGTTTTGTTTGCGGATTAACCATTGCCTGCGTGTTTCAATTGGCACATTTGGTGGAAGGAGCTACATTTCCAATTCCTAATAATGAAGAAAAAATTGAACAAGAATGGGCAATACACCAAATAGAAACCACTGCAAATTTTGGAATCAACAGCAAAATATTACATTGGTTACTTGGAGGATTAAACTTTCAAATTGAACACCATCTTTTTCCAAAAATTAGTCATGTGCATTACCCTGAAATTAGTAATTTGGTTAGGGAAACTTGTGCAGAATTTAACCTCACCTATAACTTATACCCAAGTGCTTATGCTGCATTTATGGCCCACATGAGACACTTAAAAAGGCTAGGAAAACAAGATTAATTTACATCGTTTACCACAAGGTCATAAAAAAAGCTTCCCGAACAAAATTGGGAAGCTTTTTTTATGACAAAATACCACCGAACATATCTATATGAAGTAACATGTATGAAGCAGATAGCTAAACCTTAAAAATTAAAACAGCCAAACCAAATCAATTAGCAAGAGCAGCATAAAAAATAAAGGGTTGATTCACACTTAAAATTCAGACAGATTTAACCCATAAAAATCCACGGAGAAAACACACGTCAATGTGTAATATTAATTCATTTCTATGTAAAAAAAACAGGCTGATTCTGCGTATCAAAAAAACTATTTCATCTTTTGTTCAGGACAACCTTCCAACCATTGAACGCCAATTACATCGGGGCATTTGTCCAATTTATCAGGCACGCCATCTTTGTCAGCATCAGGACAACCGTGAAATTTATACAAGCCATATTGATCTGGACAATCGTCTTTAATATCCACAATACCATCGTCATCTTTGTCGGGCCAAGGGCATCCTAGATTTTCTTTGGGACCAACTTTATCAGGACAAACATCCTCCTCATCAGACAAACCATCCTCGTCAGCATCAATCGGACAACCTAATTTGTTTACCTTTTTGTGTAATGGTGAATTGGGGCAATGGTCATTGTTATCTTCTACGCCATCTTTGTCAGTATCAACCCCTACAGGTTTGTAGTGGAGTTTTGCTTTGTTTTGTTTATGGGCCATAAATTTCCAATGGCGCATGTGCTTTCTTGTTTGTTCAGGATTTTGGGAAAATGCAGGCAATGCACTGACAAAAAAAGTCATTAACAATATACCTAAGATGAAATTTCCAATCCTCATTTTTATAAAATTATGCTGGCTCAAAATTAATAATTTGTAGCGTTTAATCCCTTGCAAACTGCATTAATTTTCAAACAAAATCCTTTAAAAAGCTATCCTTCTGACCCACAGCACCAACAAAAAAAACTCCAGCAATAGACTGGAGTTTCTCATGTATTCAAATGCTTTAAATGATGTCTATTGAACTACAATTTCTTGTTTGATCAAGGTTTGACTTCTATCAGGACCAACAGAAACCAAGTTAATTGGCACGTTCAATGCTGTTTCCAAATAAGCAATGTAATTTTTCAATTCATTTGGCATCGCATCAAAATCAGCAACTCCTTCCAAAGAGGTATTCCATCCTTTTAAAGATTTGTATATTGGAATCACTTTTTCTTCTGCGAAGTCATAAGGCAAATGTTCCGTAACTACCCCATTTTCCAATTGGTAATGCGTACATACTTTTATTTCTTCAAAAGTATCCAACACATCCGCTTTCATCATTAAAAGTTGAGACACACCATTCAACATAATGGCATATTTCAATGCGGGCAAATCAATCCATCCACAACGACGCGGACGACCAGTGGTTGATCCATATTCACGTCCGATATCTCTCATTTTTTGACCTACTTCATCTTCCAATTCAGAAGGGAAAGGACCACTTCCTACACGTGTTGCATAGGCTTTGAAAATTCCATAAACCTCTCCTACTTTTTGAGGAGAAATCCCCATTCCGGTACAAGCACCAGCCACCATGGTATTAGAGGACGTCACAAATGGATAAGAACCGAAATCAATGTCTAACAAAGAACCTTGCGCGCCTTCAGCCAAAACTGTTTTACCTTGCGCAATTTCATGGTTGATAAAATACTCACTGTCAACCAAATTGAAAGTTTTCAAGAAGTCAATGGCTTGGAAAAACACCGCTTCCAAATCTGTCAAATTAAAAGTTTCGTTGTTGTAATCGTATTTGTAATAATCAAGAATAGCAATGTGCTGGTCAACAAGCGCTTTGTATTTGGCCCTAAAATTTGGTGAGAGAATATCGCCAACCCTAATCCCAACACGGGCAATTTTATCTTGGTACGTTGGACCAATTCCTTTTAATGTAGAACCAATTTTTGCAGCGCCTTTAGAATGCTCATAAGCAGCATCAAGCAAACGGTGCGAAGGCAAAATCAATTGTGCTTTTTTGGAAATAAACAAAGATTTTTTAAAATCGATATTAAATTTAGCCAAGGCATCAATTTCTTTTTTAAAAATTACGGCGTCCAAAACAACTCCGTTTCCAATAACATTTTTAATATCACTGTGAAAAATCCCAGATGGAATTTGATGTAATACATGCTTGATGCCATTAAACTCTAGTGTGTGACCAGCGTTTGGTCCTCCTTGAAAACGAACTACTAAATCGTATTTAGGAGCAATATAATCTACAATTTTGCCTTTCCCCTCGTCTCCCCATTGCAAACCTAATAAAACATCTACTGCCATTCTGGTACTATTTTATTTATTTTAGAATAATTTTAAAGCATCTTCTTTAGTACCTACAATTGTAAATACTGCATTTAATTTTGTGATGGTCAATATTTTCTGAATTTGATCAGAAGGGTTTACCAACACCAATGCGCCATTTTTGGATTTATATTTAGTCAGCAAAGTAATTAATACTCCGATGCCTGTACTGTTCATATAACGAATACCAGACAAATCTATCGCTGCATTGATAATATTGTCATTCATCTTATCGTTAACGATATCTACTAATTCTATACCGTCTGTTTCACCTAACATGTCACCCTCAATTTTGAGGAATAAAACATTGTTATTAATTTCGTGTTGATAATTCATTGAAAATATTATTTAAACTTTTACTTAATTGCTTTCTTTTTTGTTTTCACAAGCTTCTTTGGTACAATTCCCATAAAGAATTAAGGAATGGTGCATTACGTTAAAATGCAGCAATTCACCCACCATTTTTTGTATGTTATAGATGCGGGGATCACAAAACTCCAACACTTTATGACAATCCATACAAATCAAATGGTCATGTTGTTTGAAGCCATAAGATTTTTCGTACTGCGCTAAATTTTTCCCAAACTGATGTTTTGTCACCAAGTCACAGTCCCCCAAAACATCGAGCGTATTGTAAACGGTGGCACGACTTACCCTGTAGTTTTTGTTTTTCATGCTGATATAAAGCGACTCCACATCGAAATGTCCTTCTCTAGAATAGATTTCTTCCAGAATGGCAAACCTTTCGGGTGTTTTTCTAAGCTCCTTGTTTTCAAGGTATGCCGTAAAAATCTTCTTTACTTCATTAAAAACAGACTGGTTTAATGCCATTTAATTCTTTATCAATTGACCTTACATTGCATGACATAATTGTCAAACACAAATTCAAATATAATATAATTTGAGTACACATAAGTGATTCAAGCGGATGTTTATTTTAAAATATGCTAAAAAAAGTAAATCGTAGCAGTAAGATGACAAAAACCCCTCTTGTGCTTATTTTTAAGACAATTAAAGGTTGCTGTAAAGACTTTCGAGTTAAATAACACTACCGTTTGACACTGTTTATACCCATACCCTTGTTTCAGAAAATTATTAATGATACTTTGGTTGATCAATTTAAAACTAATGTAACAATGAACCCTTCTACTATTTTATTGATTGTTGGAGTAGGATTTAGTATGGCAGTCCTAGCTTCCTGTTTTGTATCCGTACAGCAAGGTACCATTGCTGTAATTACTGTTTTCGGTAAATACAGCAGAATTATGGGACCAGGATTAAACTTCAAAATCCCCTTGATTGAAGTGGTTTACAAAAAAATATCCACCCAAAACAGGTCTCTCGAACTTGAATTTCAAGCGACCACCATTGACCAGGCAAACGTGTATTTCAAAGCCATGTTGCTGTTTTCCGTTTTAGATCAAAATGAAGAAACCATTAAAAATGTGGCGTTCAAATTTATTGATGAAAGAAACTTGATGCAAGCGTTGATCAGGACCATTGAAGGCTCCATCCGTGGATTTGTTTCTACCAAAAAACAAGCGGAAGTACTTTCACTGCGCAGTGAAATCGTAGAAGATGTAAAAGACCAAATTGACGTAACACTTGAAAAATGGGGATACCATTTGATGGATTTACAGTTGAATGATATCACTTTTGATGAATCCATCATGAAATCAATGAGCCAAGTGGTGGCTTCTCATAACCTCAAAGCGGCTGCAGAAAACGAAGGACAAGCTTTACTGATTACCAAAACCAAAGCCGCTGAAGCAGAAGGAAATGCCATCAAAATTGCCGCTGAAGCCGAAAGACAAGCAGCACAATTGCGTGGACAAGGTGTTGCATTGTTTCGTGAAGAAGTAGCAAAAGGGATGACCTCTGCTGCGCGTGAAATGAAACAGGCAAATTTAGATTCATCTATCATCATGTTCACCATGTGGACGGAGGCAATTAAGCACTTTGCAGAAAATGGGTCAGGCAATGTGATCTTCCTAGATGGTTCGGCTGATGGCATGCAAAAAACCATGCACCAAATGATGGGCATGGGCAAAATCCTTGATACCAAAGAATAGGAACACTTTCAGGATCAGGAACAATGCCATATGAAGACAATGTTGTCATGTCTCAAAAAGTTTCAAATTCAAGAATTTACTTAGGTCTTAAATTTTAATTAAGACTTTTGAGCGTTTAACTAAGCTTTGTACTAAAAAAAGTCTCCCGATGCAATTCGGGAGACTTTTTTTATTGGCCAAATATCAAAAAAATTTTAACCCACCTTCACTGGAGGCATCATCTGTGTACCACATTTTTTACAAGTACAATTGCTAGTGGTATAAAACCTATTCATAATTTCAGGCAGTTGCGTGACGATATCTGAAACATGTGCAGCTTCGGAATAGAGTTGCGCTCCACAGTTTTCGCAAAACCATAAAAAAGCATCCAATTCTTCAGGCTTACGGTAACGTTCTATCACCAATCCAACAGTATTTGCTGGCCTTACAGGACGATGAGGAACTTTAGGTGGCAATAGAAAAAGATCGCCTTCTTTAATTTCAATTTGTTGAGGTTTGTTGTCCAGCATAATATCCAGCATAACATCTCCTTCAAATTGGTAAAACAATTCTTCCCCTTCATTATAATGATAATCCTTTCGGGCATTGGGTCCGCCAACGATCATGACTATAAAATCATTATTCCCTTTATAAATCACCTGATTTCCAACCGGGGGTTGCAGCAAATGGCGATGTTCATCTATCCATTTTTTAATGTTAATTGGAGGAAGCATGTTTTTGAGTTTTGAGTGTTAAGTGTTGAATTTTGAGTATTTGAAAGTTTAATAATAATTCTCCAAATTACTTAACACTCAACACTAAACTTAGTTTTGAGTGTTGGGTGTTGAATGTTGAGTATTTGGATGCAAGTTATTTTTTTACTAAAAACTCAACACTCACAACTCAACACTAAACTTAGTTTTGAGTGTTTAGTGTTTAATGTTGAGTATTTGAAAGTTAAATAATAATTCTTCAAATTACTAAAAAATCATCACTAAACTTAGTTTTGAGTGTTTAGTGTTTAATGTTGAGTATTTGAAAGTTAAATAATAATTCTTCAAATTACTAAAAACTCAACACTAAACTTAGTTTTGAGTGTTGGGTGTTGAATGTTGAGTATTTTGTTGACAGTTATTTTTTTAGTTTTACTAAAAACTCAACACTCACAACTCAACACTAAACTTAGTTTTGAGTGTTTAGTGTTTAATGTTGAGTATTTGAAAGTTAAATAATAATTCTTCAAATTACTAAAAACTCAACACTAAACTTAGTTTTGAGTGTTAAGTGTTGGATGTTGAGTATTTGGATGCAAGTTATTTTTTTACTAAAAACTCAACACTAAACTTAGTTTTGAGTGTTTAGTGTTTAATGTTGAGTATTTGAAAGTTAAATAATAATTCTTCAAATAGAT
>Ga0209353_10000965_pt1 | contig 16717 bp, 15 predicted proteins | sample LauGreSpBDMM15SD_2_FD_187561 | JGI IMG/M metagenome (GOLD analysis project Ga0209353, IMG submission 187561) | Freshwater lake microbial communities from Lake Michigan, USA - Sp13.BD.MM15.SD (SPAdes) (version 2) | ecosystem: Environmental > Aquatic > Freshwater > Lake | place: Lake Michigan...
AATTAGCAAACACCAATGAACTACAGTCAACTAATAATTAAATTAATTATTTAATAAATTATAATAAAAAAATGTTACTCGAACAAAGAATTGAAGCGTTCACCAAACTCAATCATTACCTTTCAGGGGTAATAAATGGAAATGAAAGTCAGGAAATTATAGAAAGAGCGATCAATTACAATACCTGGTTTACACCAGCCAATGTAAAAAAAGCGATTCAGGGAATCATTGAACTTACAACAGAAAAAGCGCTAACGGAGTGGTCAAATAAATATGCCATTTCCGATAAACCCAAAGGAATAAAGGTAGGTATAGTGATGGCAGGAAATATCCCTTTGGTAGGGTTTCATGATTTACTTTCAGTGGTCATCAGTGGAAATATAGCTTTGATTAAAACTGCATCTGATGATAAATATTTGATGATGAATATCATCCAAAAACTTTATCAGTTATCTCCAGGGATGTCGCAACACATTGAAGTAAGCGAAAGACTCAATCAGGCAAAAGCGATGATTGCTACAGGCAGCAATAATTCGAGCAGGTATTTTGAACAATACTTTGCTAAAATGCCCAATATCATCCGAAGAAACAGAAATTCTGTGGCTGTGATTACAGGAAAAGAAACGACAGAGGAACTGCAACAACTTGGAACGGATATCTTTGATTATTTCGGTTTGGGGTGTAGAAATGTAGCCAAACTTTATGTTCCTGAAGGATATATTTTCAATACATTCTACGAAGCCATCGAAAAATTTGACTATGTATTTGCACATCATAAATACAAAAACAATTATGACTACAACAAATCCATCTACCTCATCAATATGGTTCCTCACCTTGACAATGGTTTCTTGTTGTTAAAAGAAGATAGTGCGATGATTTCCCCTATTTCGGCCTTGTTTTACGAGCAATATAAAAACGATGCAGACTTAACCCTGAAATTAAGCACCCATGCGCACCAAATTCAGTGTGTGGTAGGAAATAGAAACGATTTACTGGAGATGATTCCATACGGAGAAGCCCAGCAACCAGGCTTGTTTGATTATGCAGATGGCGTAGATGTGCTTGAATTTTTGACAAGCTTAAAATAAATTTAAATAATTTTAATTTTTTTTTCAATTATTACTAATTGATTAACAATATATTAAATCAAAAAATAACAAAGAATAATACAAGAGTTTAGTGATAAAATATAAAACGTATTGACAATATTTGATTTAATGTATTACCTTGCATTCGTGTTTTAATATAAAACCTTAGAAAAATGTCAGAAATAGCACAAAAAGTAAAAAGCATCATTATCGACAAACTTGGTGTAGAAGAGTCAGAAGTATCTCCAGAAGCAAGCTTCACAAACGATCTGGGTGCAGATTCTCTTGATACAGTTGAATTGATTATGGAATTTGAAAAAGAATTCAACATCTCTATTCCAGACGATCAGGCTGAAAATATTTCAACTGTAGGTCAAGCAATTACTTATCTAGAAGCTAACGTAAAATAAGTAATTCCACTTATTTTATATCCACATCATAATTCTTTTATGAATTTAAAGAGAGTTGTAGTCACTGGCCTTGGTGCCCTTACTCCGATAGGTAACAATGTACAGGAATACTGGCATGGTTTAGCTAACGGAGTAAGTGGCGCAGCCACTATTACCAATTTTAACCCCGAGAAATTTAAAACTAGATTTGCTTGCGAGGTTAAAAATTTCAATGCGGAAAATTATTTTGACCGCAAAGAAGCCCGAAAAATGGACCCATTTACACAGTTTGCTATGGTAGCTGCTGACGAGGCAATTGCTGATTCAGGACTCTTGCTGTCTAAGTATAACCCTGACCGTATTGGTGTAATTTTCGGATCTGGTATAGGAGGTATTAAAGTGTTTCAGGATGAGGTTACGAACTTTGCAAAAGGCGACGGAACCCCGAAATTCAACCCCTTTTTTATTCCTAAAATGATTGTTGATATATGTGCTGGTCACATATCTATCAAACATGGTTTCAGAGGACCTAATTTTGTTACAGTATCAGCCTGTGCTTCGTCAACGAATGCCATGATTGATGCTTTTAACTACATTAGATTAGGGAAAGCTGATGCTTTTGTAACAGGTGGAGCGGAAGCAGCCATTACCGAATCAGGTATAGGCGGGTTTAATGCCCTTAAAGCATTGTCTGAAAGAAATGATTCTCCAGAAACAGCTTCAAGACCATTTGATAAAGACCGTGATGGTTTTGTGATGGGTGAAGGTGCAGGATCATTGATTCTTGAAGAATATGAACATGCCAAAGCTAGAGGTGCTAAAATTTATGCGGAAATCATAGGTGGAGGTATGTCAGCTGATGGCTACCACATTACAGCTCCTCATCCGGAAGGTTTGGGTGCACTAAATGTAATGATCAATACCTTGGATGACGCTGGTCTTAAACCAACAGACATTGATTACATCAATGTGCATGGTACATCTACTCCGCTCGGAGACATAGGTGAAATTACAGCAGTACAAAAATTATTTGGAGAACATGCTTATAACATCAACATCAGTTCTACCAAATCAATGACAGGACACTTATTAGGAGCAGCAGGAGCTATTGAATCCATAGCATCAATTCTTGCAATGCAACACCAAATAGTGCCACCAACAATTAACCATTTTACTGACGACGAAGTGTTTGATCCCCGTTTGAATTTAACATTCAATAAAGCTCAGGCGCGTAAAATTGAAGTCGTAATGAGTAATACATTTGGTTTTGGTGGACACAATAGCTCAGTAATTTTCCGCAAAATTTAATTCTAAGATTTTGATTCATTTTCTAAAAGGTTTATTTAACCCAAAGAATAATCAAATTCGAAAGATTGAAGACGAAATCAGGTATATTATTGGGCGAAAACCCAAAAACATTCAACTTTATTTCCTTGCCTTAAAACATAATTCTTATGGCCGTAGTCAAATGAATGACAATGGCCATGACAATAATGAGCGGCTTGAATATTTAGGCGATGCGGTACTGGGAGCAATAGTTGCTGAATTCCTTTTTAAAAAATATCCTTACAAGGACGAAGGTTTTTTAACTGAAATAAGGTCTAGGATTGTAAAAAGAGAATCACTGAATGAACTTGGCCATAAAATTGGCTTAGACAAACTCATCCAAGTAGACCATTCACACCGTCGTAACCCAAGTTCTTTCAAATCAGCCAATGGAAATGCACTAGAAGCACTTTTAGGTGCCATTTATCTGGATAGGGGATATCATTTCACCAAAAAATTTGTTCTTCATAAACTTATCGAAACCCATATTGATATGAAAAGTTTGGTGGAGAATGATACCAATTTTAAAAGTCAACTCATAGAGTGGGCTCAACGTCAGGGGAAAATACTGGTGTTTCAAATTATTGAAGAAAAATCCATGGGAAGTTACAAAGAATTTGTATCTCAGGTGGTTATTGATGACGAAATTCTTGGCACAGGTACTGGACATTCAAAGAAGAAAGCAGAACAAGAAGCTGCGATGGAAGCATTGAAAACAGTAATGGGTAGTTAATTTTAAGATCCGATTTCAACATTGTTAAATAATACATCTCTATTTTCGACCCTGATAATTCTGTAAAACCTGGTTACCAATAATAGCGCAGAAGTTGATAAACCTATCAACAAACCTATCCAAATTCCTTTGACACCCATTCCGTAATAAAATCCTAGTATGTAACCTACAGGTAATCCAATGCCCCAATAAGCAACAAGTGTAAAAATTGTTGGGATATTGACGTCAGAAACGCCTCTCAAAATTCCCAAACTAACCACTTGTAAACCATCTGAAATTTGAAAAAAACCAGCAATCATCAATACTGAAACCGCTGCTTTGATTAAACTTTTATCGGTGGTATTGAATAAGAAAACAAGTTGTTCGGTAAAACCTAAGAAAATAGTACCTGTCACCAGCATACTACACGCTGCTAAAACTAATGCTGCATTGCCTGCCTTTTTGACTTTAACGATATCCTTTTCACCAACGGCATTACCAACCCTAATAGATCCTGCCACAGAAATACCTGTTGCCAACATGGTCGCAATTGCCGCTAAGGTAATTCCTATTTGATGGGCAGCAGATTCTTCTACCCCAATTCTACCCACAATAATTGCTGCTGCTGTAAATGCTCCTATTTCAAAAAACAACTGCATCCCGGAAGGAATTCCAATTTTAAATACCCTGATGGTGCATTTTAGAGTCTTGATATTTTCACTTAGTTTGGGTACATATTTTCTCAAGTTCCCATTGGTAATAATGTATCCAAACATCAAAATTGCCATGATGGTACGTGCTGACATTGTTGCAATTCCAGAACCGACAATACCTAATTTAGGTAAATTAAAATGACCATAAATCAACAACCAGTTAAGGAGTACATTTACCGAAACCCCAATAATAGTGATATATACAGCAGGTTTGGTGTATGACAAACCATCACTAAATTGTTTGGCTGCCATAAACATCATAAATGGTAAAGTAGAAAAAGATAACAAGCGAAGGTATTCTTTAGCGATTACAGTTACTTCTGCGGGATGTCCGAATACCTCAAAATTTTCAGCGATAATAAATAGCGCAGCTGTAAGTACCAAAGTCAACAAAAAGGCAACTTCTACAGATGTTCGAAAAAGGATGCCACATTGCTCTTTATCTTTTGCTCCAGCAGCAGTAGCAACCATTGGGGCTACGGCAGAAAGTGTGCCCATTCCAATCACCAAAAATAAAACATAAATAGCATTGGTAACTCCAGCAGCAGCCAAAGATGTGGCTCCAAGTTTCCCAATCATTACGCTATTTGATACACCCATTAATACAGAGCCTACTTGAGCTACAATAATAGGAAGACACAAGCGAAGCATTGCTCTAAATTCTGGTTTATATGAATCAATAAGTTCTTTCAAAATAGTTTATATTTTTTTAATGATTCCAACAAATAAACTTACCCAACCCACTATTAACAAAACACCTCCTATTGGTGTAATTGCTCCGAATTTAGTGATACCTGTAATACAAATTGTATAAAGTGATAGTGAAAATATTAACGTTCCAAAAAGCATGGCATAGCCTGCATAACTTATTGAAACGTGGTTTATTTTCTCAGCAAGTATTCCAATGAATATTAAAGCCAAAGCATGGTAAAACTGATACTGTACCCCTGTTTCAAATATTCCTAATTTATTATTGGCCAAAAGAAATGGCTTTAATATATGGGCACCAAAAGCGCCAATTGCCACTCCAAGCCCACCTAATAGTACTCCTGACAATAAAAATAATTTGTGCATGATGGGGTGTACGTGATTTATTTTATCTTTGTTTTTAAAATTAGCATCATTTTTTGAAACTTCAATTTAATTTTTCGTATAATGCATCATCGTAAACAATTCCTTCATTATGAAAAACATACTCAATTTTAAAAAATCACGTACAATTATTTCTTTAATTATTCTGTTTATCATTAATTTAAGTGCATTTGCACAAGAGCCAAGCAACACAGAGGTAAAAGACAAACAAGATGAGTTTGAAATACTGATTACCTACACTGAAGGTACAACAGAAACTTTAAGGTCTGAATTTTACAGCGATGAGGTTACAGGCAAACCATTTATTTTTAAAAATAATTGTGAACGTATTTATGCTGATCAAACGAAAAACATTGTAATTAAAAACTACAAAAATGAGGTTCAGAAAGGAATTTCATCTGAAAACACCTGGTATTTTGAAGTAGAAGGATTAACTGGTCCAAAAATTAACGTTTACAATGATAGGCCTTACAAACAACAGGTAAACAATTACTATTTCAGAAAAGGTGAAGGAGAGTTTGTAAAATACTCCAATGCAGCAATTAAAACCATGTTTACGGACAACCCTGAAGCCAATAAATTTGTAAAAAAACATTTACATGCTAAAGGATGGCAGAAGGTTTTCCTTTACACTGGATTAATTGTTGCAGTACCAGGGTTCTTTGTATCGTTTACAGTTCCTGCTGTTGCTGCAGTTTTACCAGCAATACCTGTAGCCATTGGTGGGATAGCCATATCAAGTTCTAGTTTTGCTTTCAACAATAAAATTTCAACAAACTTAAACAAAGCGGTGATGGTTTATAACCAACAGTGGTAAAAAACCAATTACCCTGAATAGAAAAGAGAGGATAGGTAAAACCTATCCTCTCTTTTCTATTCAGGGTAAAATCATTTTTATTGACCTATTTTTCGTCTATTTAAAAATGAAATAAATACTCCTGCAGTGAGAAACATAATTATACTGTAAACCGCAGCGGGAATAGCCATGGTTGAATTGTTTAACATCAATGGGCTACTGGCAATCCCTATAGCCAAGGTGCCATTTTGTATACTTGTTTCTATACTGATAGTCAATTGTTGACCTGCATTTAAGTTGAATATTTTAGGAAGAAAATAACCGATGGTCATCCCAAGAACATTTAGCAATAAAGCTGCAGGTCCTGCCTGCAGAAAAAAATCAGCGATATGTGCTTTTTCTTTCAATACTGCAGAAACGATAATCAACACTAAAAACACAGCTGACACTATTTTTACTGGCTTTTGAGCAGCATTGGCAAAGTTTGAGAATTGAGATTTAATGAACATCCCAATGGCTGCAGGAACAATGGTAATGGCAACGATTTTTACAATGGTACCTGCAACGTCCAGGTGAACTGCAACAGACTGTTTCATAAACATCACGATGGCCAAATTTACCATAACAGGGATTGTAAATATTTTCACGATACTTGAAATGGCCGTAAGGGTGATACAAAGTGCGGTATCTCCATTCCCCAAATGTGTCAACAAATTGGAGGTGGGACCTCCAGGACACATGGCCAAAACAATTAAACCAACCGCCAACTCAGGAGTGGACGACAACATAAAATAAGCAATGCCAAAACCTAGTAGTGGTAAAACAATCAATTGTGTAACTGCACCTACAAAAACCGCTTTCGGAAATATTGCAATGCTTTTAAAATCAGCCAAGGACAAGGACAGTCCAAGCCCAAGCATGATTATAGCCAATGCCAAAGGCAAAAAGACTGTTGAAATGAGGGATGCATTCATTTTGAATTCATAATTTAAAGGATCAATAATAATTTATCTTGGAAAACTAACCAAAAAATTCAAACACCTGAAACTATTCTATCTAAATTTTCTACCATATCAAGCATCAAAGACTCATTTGAAACAATTATAATTTTATTCAACTTAAGAACTTGTTCTAGAAATCAAGAAATTTAACAACTTTTTCAAAAAAACTACCTTTGGAAGAAATGTTCGAATGATTAACCAAAAATTTTCATCCAATGACCAAAGCAATCTTTTTCCTAATGGCTTGTTCCCTATTTTGGAGTTGTGTATCTCGTACTAAAGCATTAAGAAAAAAAGTGTTGCCCATTGCCCTTCTTTTGGATTACCCCCAAGTGCTGATTCAAAACATTTTATCAGGTAATATTTAATTCTTCAGCTATTCCTCAAATTAGCTTTCATAATTATCTATTTGACCGAAGCATTAATATGCCTACCTTGGTGGTTGCTTATTAGACCAATATACCAAGCATGAAATTTGAAGCTTACAACATCCATCCTGCCATAAAAAGAAGTTTAGAAGAACGAGGCTTCAAACGGCCAACTGATATCCAACATCGGGCAATTACTCCTATTTTAGCAGGAGAAGATGTATTGGCAATAGCCCAAACTGGTACTGGAAAAACGGCGGCATTTGCCATTCCGGTACTGCATTTGATTACTGAAATAAAAAGAAATTCCCGCAATAAAGGTATCAAATGTTTGGTGATGGTGCCTACGCGCGAACTTTCCATTCAGATTGCGGAAGTTTTTGAACAACTGGCAAGATTTACAGAAATCACGGTAATGTCGTTGGTTGGAGGTGTTGACCAGGCGCCACAAATTGCCAAGTTAAACCAAGGTGTTGATGTCTTGATCTCTACTCCCGGTAGAATGTTTGACCTCATTTACCAAGGCCATATCAAAATTACGAAAACCGAAATATTGGTACTCGATGAAGCCGATCACATGCTCGATTTGGGATTCAACAAAGACATCCACGATGTAATTAAGTTTTTACCCAAACGTCATCAAACCCTATTTTTCTCTGCAACCATTACTCCTGTCATCAAAGATTTGGCTTACGAATTGGTAAATAAACCCATCAGAATTCAGATTTCTCCCAAAGATCCTATCTCTAAAAATGTTGACCATTCGGTTGCATTCATTGAAATGGATGACAAACGTTTTTTCTTAGAAAGAATGATCAAAGAAAATCCTGATAGCAGGATCCTGGTTTTTGTGAGGACCAAAGTACGGTGCGAAAGGGTGCATTTGGCCATGGAACGTGTGGGTATAAAAACCGTAACCATGCACGGTGGCAAAGAACAGGAAGACCGGTTGACAGCAATGGCCGCCTTCAAAGAAGGCACTGTAAATATCTTGATTGCAACTGACATCAGTGCCAGAGGGATTGACATTGCCAATGTTGAGTACGTGGTCAATTACGATTTACCTGACGTTTCTGAAAACTACGTTCACCGTGTCGGTAGAACAGGTCGTGGGGTTTCCAGGGGTTTTGCAGTTACATTTTGCAGCCCAGAAGAAGAACCTATTTTGCGAGAAATCGAAGAATTTGTTGGAAAACCAGTGAAGGTCATTGAGATGGATAAAGGTGAATACAAAGATACCCTTGTATTTACACAGGAAGTGAAAGAAAACTGGAGAGCACTGCTCAAAGAGGCCGACCAACAACAACAAGCCATCAAAGACAAAGGATTGAAGTGGAAAAAAGCCAAAAAGAAATAGCCTCAGAAGGCTGGTTTTCAGTTTAGAGTAGAGAGTTTAGAGTTACTAATTTCGATTCTCTTGATGAACAAGAATTAACTTATCCGTGTTGGTAATTTTTCATTTAAAATCAATAAATTTGCAATTCGTTCCAGCAATATTTTAACAAACAATACTTCTCAAGCTCATGTCAAAAAAAATCAAATCAGCATTAATTTCAGTTTATTATAAAGACAATTTAGCACCAATCGTAAAATTATTAAGCGACAATGGCGTAACTATTTATTCTACTGGAGGCACGCAGGCTTTTGTGGAAGAACAAGGAGCAAGTTGTGAAGCGGTAGAGGACTTAACTGGTTATCCATCCATTTTAGGAGGACGTGTAAAAACATTACACCCTAAAGTATTTGGTGGTATATTAAACAGAAGAGAAAACGGTTCTGACAAGTCTGAAATTGCTGAATACGAAATCCCTGAAATTGATTTGGTAATTGTTGACTTGTATCCATTTGAAGCAACGGTTGCTTCTGGAGCAGCTGATGACGCTATTATTGAAAAAATTGACATTGGTGGCATTTCACTGATACGTGCGGCGGCCAAAAACTTCCAGGACGTGGTGATTGTATCTTCTCGTGACCAATATGCTGCTTTATTGAATGTATTACAAGAAAAAGGTTGCGCTACTGATCTTGCTGATAGAAGGTTATTTGCGGCCAAAGCATTTGATGTAACGTCTCACTATGACAGCGCTATTTTTAGCTGGTTCAACAAAGACGAAAGCATTACTTCCTTCAAACAAAGTTTTCAAAACGGCGAAGTACTGCGTTATGGAGAAAATCCTCACCAAAGAGGTGTATTCTATGGTGATTTAGATAAATTGTTTACCAAACTCAATGGCAAAGAATTGTCATACAACAATTTGTTGGATGTTGACGCTGCCGTAGCTTTGATCGATGAATTTTCGGATACTACTTATGCAATTTTAAAACACAACAATGCATGTGGTTTGGCTTCGGCTCAATCTCCTAAAGAAGCGTATTTAACAGCTTTGGCTGGCGATCCTGTTTCTGCTTTCGGTGGTGTAATTATCACCAACCGTCCTGTAGATTTAGAAACTGCCAAAGAAATATATGCATTGTTTTTTGAAGTATTGATTGCACCATCATTTGATGCTGATGCATTGGAATTGTTAAAAAGCAAAAAAACAAGGATTCTATTGCAAAGAAAACCAATTGAATTTGCCAAAAAACAATTCAAAACTTTGCTTCATGGGGTAATTGAACAAGACAAAGATTTAAAAACAGAAGTGGTAAATGACCTTAAAACAGTTACTACCGTTGCTCCTACAGAAGCGGAAGTTCGTGCCTTGTTGTTTGCAAATAAATTGGTAAAACATACCAAGTCGAATACCATCATTTTAGCCAAAGAAAATCGTTTGATTTCTAGTGGCGTTGGTCAAACCTCAAGAGTGGATGCTTTGCGTCAGGCCATAGAAAAAGCAAGGGAATTTGGTTTTGATTTGAATGGTGCTGTAATGGCATCAGATGCTTTCTTCCCATTTCCTGATTGTGTTGAAATTGCTCATTTGGCAGGAATAAAATCTGTAATTCAACCTGGTGGTTCTATCAAAGACCAAGAGTCTATTGATTATTGCAACGCTCATGGTATGTCTATGGTAACTACTGGAGTGAGGCACTTTAAACACTAATCTTTTTAGTGTTGAATTATGAGTGTTGCGTTGTAATTATAAACTTAAAAAGGCGGAATATTCCGCCTTTTTAAGTTTATGGCATCACTGTATTTTTTATTTGTATGAATTTTAACACGTGGCACAGCAAGACCCAATTTAAAACGTCCGTTAAAGCTTCTTCAACTGACAAAAACCATAGTTGTTCTACAATTTGGTTTTGTTTAACTATTGCCAAAAAAACCCGCATTTCATACAGGGCTATTATAGTTCAACCCTTCGGGTTGGGCACACATCATCCTCAATAAAAAGCATCTTCAAAATGTACCAGTTCCTCACCTGAAATCGCAATAATGTCAAACCTAATTCCTGACACCCAATTTTTGGTGATGATATAATTTTGCGCTGCCCGAATGATATTACTTGCCTTAGCCTTATTGACAAACTCTTCGGGATAACCGTAATAATTGTTTTTCCTCGCTTTTACTTCCACAAAGACGAGTAGTTTTCCATGTTTTGCTATAATATCAATTTCATCTTTCCTGTACCGGTAGTTTTGTACCAGAATTTGATATCCTTTTTCTCGCAAAAACTTCACAGCCGCTTCTTCACCGATACGGCCTAATGCTGTATTTGTATTTTGAGTTGCATTCATAAGATTAAAATTTAAAACTTAAAATGTATTTTTTGTGTATCCCAAACAGCTATTTAGAAAAATTACACATGAATAAGAAGGGCGTCGGGCTATCGGCACTCTCCCGATGAAAATCGGGATCAAACAATCCCGAAGCTTCGGGACTATCCCTAACGCAACCGAATATATAGTAGCATTATTATTTTGAAGACTCACAATTAAAAAAAGAAAAACACTATTGTTCAAACTATCACTAGTAACGCAATTATTTATAGGATTATTTTTCAGCCCCACATAATTTAACCTTAATTTTAATTGTACATTTGTCCTTAATCTAACATGTTGCTTCCTAAAACCTTTGCCTGTGTCTAAGATTTATTCCCTAGTATTGCCTCCTGAAATCGCCTATAATGAGGTGGCATTGTTACAACACATTACTTCATTACAAGATTTTGAAGATCCATCAAAAATATACCTGCGTAAACTACGCCGTTCTGTAGATGCACGAGGCAGACAAGTTAAAATCAACATCGACGTTGAAGTTTTTTACAATGAGCCAATTACCCCCTTTTTAAGCTTCGAAAAAAAATACCAGGATGTAAGTGATAAACCTCAAGTACTGATTGTTGGCGCTGGACCAGCAGGCTTGTTTGCGGCTTTGCGTTGTATAGAATTGGGATATAAACCCATTGTTTTTGAACGTGGTAAAGATGTGCGCGCACGTCGCCGAGATTTGGCGGCAATCAACAGAGACCAAATTGTAAATCCTGAAAGCAATTATTGTTTCGGAGAAGGTGGAGCCGGAACCTATTCTGATGGCAAACTCTATACACGATCCAAAAAGCGTGGAGATATCCGTAGAATTTTGGAAATATTGGTGGCCCATGGAGCCAAAGAAGAAATACTAATAGATGCACATCCACATATTGGCACCAACAAATTACCTACTTTGGTAGCTGACCTGCGGGAATCTATTTTAAAAGCGGGTGGAGAAGTTTTGTTTGATACCAAAATAGTTGACTTTGAAGTACAAGACAATGAGCTGAAAGCTGTTCAAACAGCAGCAGGAAAAACCTATACAGGAATCGGCGTAATATTGGCCACAGGCCATTCTGCAAGAGATATTTTTTACATGCTCCACAAAAACAACATTGTCATTGAAGCCAAACCTTTTGCACTTGGCGTGCGGGTTGAACACCAACAATCCCTGATTGACAGCATTCAATACCATTGTGAAAATGGCGAAAGAGGTGCCCTCTTACCTGCTTCCAATTATGCTTTGGTTGCACAGGTGGCCTATAAAAATATTGAAAAGGGCGTTTTTTCTTTTTGCATGTGCCCGGGAGGATTTATTGTGCCATCGGCAACAGCTCCTGGAGAAATTGTGGTGAATGGGATGTCTCCTTCAAGAAGAGATTCTAAATTCTCTAATTCAGGTATTGTCGTTTCTGTAGATGAAACCGATTGGGTTGCTTACAAAGACCATGGCGTATTTGCTGCTTTGGAATACCAAAAAGCCATAGAGCAAAAAGCTTGCGCCATTGCAGGCGGAACACAGGTTGCTCCTGCCCAAAAATTACTTGATTTTGTGCAAGGGAAATTGTCTTCTTCTTTACTCGAAACTTCTTACCAACCGGGTTTGAAATCAGTGCTCATGGACGACATTTTACCTGCTCCTATTGCCTACCGCTTGAGAGAAGGATTTAAAATGTTTGGCAATAAAATGCGTGGCTACCTGAGCAATGACGCACAAATCATTGGGGTCGAAAGTCGTACCTCCTCTCCTGTTCGCGTACCGCGTGACAAAGAAACCTTAGAACATATTTCCACCAAACGTTTGTACCCTTGTGGAGAAGGCGCAGGGTACGCAGGAGGAATTGTTTCTGCCGCCATGGATGGTGAAAGATGTGCTGAACAATTGGTGTTGAAATATGGAAGTATTATTGAAAAATAAACTATGATATTGAAATTAACGGGTGATTATTTATAGTTTTACTAAATTTCAAATCTATATTCAATAAAATTAAAGTACATGGACTTAGGTATTAGATGGAAACAAAGATTTTCTAATTACAATAAGGCTTTAAGTCAACTTCAAAAATTTATTGATAAGGGAAACCTTAACGAACTGGAACAGCAAGGATTAATTCAAGCGTTTGAGTACACTTATGAATTGGCTTGGAATGTAATGAAAGACTATTTTGAATATCAGGGTGAAAACGACATTAGAGGAAGCAGAGATGCCATAAGACTAGCCTTTAATAGAGGTTTGATAAGCACAGGTAACGAATGGATGGACATGATTCAAAGCAGAATGAAATCAAGCAATACCTACAATGAAGATACCGCTGAAGAAATCGTTACCAAAATATTGGATACTTATTACGATTGTTTTGTAGCATTCAAAACAACAATGGAAAAATCATTATGAAATATGGACTGACAGATACTGATATTCAAAAAATTCAACGTGTATTTGAGGCATTTCCTGAAGTTGAAAAAGTTATTTTATATGGTTCAAGAGCCAAAGGAAACTATAAACCTGGCTCAGATATTGATTTTACTTTGATTGGAAATAAATTAGATTTAACAATCACCAATAGTATTGAGCATAAAATTAATGACCTACTTTTACCTTATTTATTTGACATTTCAATTTTTGAACAAATTTCAAATCAAGACCTGATAAAACATATCAACCGTGTAGGTGAAGTATTTTATGAAAAGAGCAAGAATGCACTTTAAAATATTGAACTCCAAATATTCCCTTAAGCGCAACAAAAAACCTTAAAATTCCCCATAGTACTTTGTATGGACAAAAATTTCTGAATCAAATTGAAGAAACAACCATATAAGTGCTACCGCTGAATGATTTATCATCGTAAAGCATATCAATTCATGAAACAATAATTAAATATTTAGACTAAAAATTCAATGTAAAAAGCCTCATCCCAAACCCTTCTCCAAAGGAGAAGGGCTTTATATCCCGATGAAATCATAATTATTTTTTGAAAACGAGTAGGTTTTCTATGAATGAATCACAAATTTATGATTAATGGACAGTTCCCTCTCCTTTATAACTGAGCACGAGAGTGGGAATTTACAAGCGTAGCGCTGGGGTGGGGTGGGGCTTTTGAGCTACTTTTTATTTTAATGCGTTTGCCCTGCATATCAATTCATAAAACAATAATTAAATATTTTCTTAATTTATTTACAATTATTGCTACTAATGAATTACTTTGTTATTCATTACCATCATCATGTTCAATAAAAATCTCCTAAAAAAACTGTTTGTTGCTTTGCTTGTAATCGTACTGGTTTTGGTACGACAAGAAGCAGGTTTTATGAGTATATGCGGCACCACACTCAGCCCTGAACAAATCAATTACGAATTACAACATGTAGTTGCTCAATCTCCGACACTTCAAAAACTGGATTATAAAACCACTTTGGCAATAAAGGTTTATATTTTAAGCAATAGTGAAGGTGTAAATGCCATTTCTGAAGATCAGGCGCAAGAAGCCGTCCAAAAAATCAACCAGGATTTTGCGCCTATCAATTTGGGTTTTGAGATCTGTAACATTACGTATATCAACAGCGACAAACTTTATGCTTATGACATTGCCGAAGAAACTTTGCTTTCCAACTATTTACAAGCCAATGTCATCAACCTGTTTTTTGTTCACGACATTGTGCTGAGTGAACCTGGCAATACTTGCGGTTATACCTATTACCCGATTCATAAAAAAGATTTCATTATTTTAAAAGGAGAATGTTGTATCAATAACTCCACGATGAGTCATGAAATGGGGCATTTTTTAGGATTATACCATACACATGAGCATGGGTTCGGCCAAGAATTGGTGGACCAATCCAATTGCTACAAAGCTGGAGATTTGTTGTGCGACACGCCTGCTGATCCGGGATTGCATGGCGTGATGATTGATGAAAACTGCAATTGGTCGGGCAGGTTTTTGGACCGTAACAAACAGCTATTCAAACCCGATTTAGCTAATTACATGTCTTACGGCCGCAATGAATGCAGGAATAAATTCAGCAAAGACCAATACAACAAGATGTTGGAAATGTACTGCAATTTCAAAATACATTTGCAGCAATTAGACGTCAAATTCAAAATGTCTGATAGCCTGGTTTTCCCCAATGAAGCCGTTACTTTGAGCGCATCAGGAGGTTCAGGGTACAAATGGAGCAATGGCGATTCAAGCAGAACCACAGTAATTTATCCCACATCTGACACCGTAATTTCCTTGACACTTTCCCGTCCGGGCAATTGCACCATTAACCACAATTTCCCCATTAGGGTAATTCCAGATTCCTATTTGTCAGGTGACGATGAAGTATGTTATGGAGGAAAAGTAGAGGTACATGTAAATTCCTCCCGCAAAGGGGCTACCTATCAATTGCGTCAAAACGACAAAAAAGTAGGACCCATTATTGAAGGAAATGGAGGTACCATTACCCTGACCAGCAACAAATTATACACCAAAACTACCTTTACGGTGATTGCCTGTAATTCATTTCAGGAATGCGATTTTGTATTGTCAGACAGGCATACAGTTAACGTCGCTTCTATTCCTGACAATGTTGGTGTGGTGTACACTGTGAAGGCCAATTTGAGTACAGATTCTTCCACGTATCTTGCGGTCAAAAACAGCAATAAAAATTGTTACTACGAAATGGTCATCGCTGAAGAAAACCAAGGCTCACGATTAAAAGGAACAGGAAAAACACTTTACTTTCCAATTCCAGTAATGACAGAAAACACCCTCATTGGCATGGAAGTAAGTACTTCCTGCAGAAAAAAAAGATTGGATAAAACGTTTTTAATCACGCCTCCAACCAAGGCTACTCCTGAAATATTTTCGGACAGTACCAAAGCAGAGTAAGATTGCTTCATATTCGTGCCACCACTTATAGTTTCATTGACATTTAGTGGTGGCACGAATTTACGCCATGTCAAGTGTTTTCACCTGACATTTCTTAATTAAAACAGCATTAGACTTTCGGTATCAACGCAAACACCGACTCAATCCTCTCTATTCTTTTGAGGTTTATTTTGTTTGATAATCAAGCGAAGCGAAGTGTCTTTGGTAATGTATGCCCAAGCCCAATTGATAAAAACGATCAGCTTATTTTTCGCAGTTAAGATGAGCATCAAATGCAAAAACATCCAAATCACCCAGGCAAAATAGCCTTTCAATTTTACAAACGGGAAATCGACCACTGCTTTGTTTCTTCCAATGGTGGCCATAGATCCTAAGTCCACATATTCAAATTCAGTAGTAGGTTGTTTCAGGATGATTTTCTTGATATTAGCGGCAAAATTTTGGCTCACTTGTATATTGTGGGGAGTAAGCTATCTTTGAGGAAAATAATATTGTCTTGGAATCAGAATATTTATCCCATATTTTCCCTAAAGGTCTATTAGAGCACTTTAAGGTTACTGCATTTATAGAACTAGAAAACATAGCTGAAAAAACTATGTTTTATGAAATTCATTTAGAAGAAAACAATAAGATTTTGGGTGATTATGACCAGAATCTTTACGAAT
>Ga0209353_10000968_pt1 | contig 16665 bp, 11 predicted proteins | sample LauGreSpBDMM15SD_2_FD_187561 | JGI IMG/M metagenome (GOLD analysis project Ga0209353, IMG submission 187561) | Freshwater lake microbial communities from Lake Michigan, USA - Sp13.BD.MM15.SD (SPAdes) (version 2) | ecosystem: Environmental > Aquatic > Freshwater > Lake | place: Lake Michigan...
TATTACCACCTAGTGTAATGGTTTTAATTCCATTATTCACACCGGTACCTCCAAAAGTTCCAGCTATGGCTTGCGTTAAATTGGTACTACCATCAAAAGGATTGCCGTAAATATTTATTGGCGCTGCTAATTTTGTTGTTGTACTAGCATTACCTGCTAAATTTCCAGTTACATTTCCTGTTAAACTAGCGGTAATATTCCCTGCAATAAAATTACCACTTGCATCTCTTTTAACAATTGTATTTGGCGTATTCGCATCTGTTGCAGCATTAGCCAATAACTCGGCCGCGTTTATGTTTGAAGCAGTAGATCCGCCCACTGTATTCACTGTTGGCGATGTGGCAATACCTCCTAAGTCACCTGCTAATTGGACCTTACCTTTCACGGTGGTAGATGCATCCGGCGTTGCAGCACTTGTTGTTGCTGTAACAAAAGCAGTTGTTGCTAATTGTGTATTGTTTGTTCCAGCAGAAGCCGTAGGTGCAGTAGGCACCCCCGTTAAAATTACACTTGCAATTGTTTTATTGGTTAAGGTTTCTGTACCCGCCAATGTAGCAATGGTACCTGTTGTTGGCAATGTAATATCCGTAATACCTGTACTAGTTAATGTAGTACTATAATTACCTGCTGTGGTAAAACTATTCGCAGTTAAAATATTACCACCTAGTGTAATGGTTTTAATTCCATTATTCACACCGGTACCTCCAAAAGTTCCAGCTATGGCTTGCGTTAAATTGGTACTACCATCAAAAGGATTGCCGTAAATATTTATTGGCGCTGCCAATTTTGTTGTGGTACTAGCATTGCCTGCTAAATTACCAGTCACATTTCCCACCAAATCACCTATAACATTTCCAGTTAAACTTGCAGTAATATTTCCAGCACTGAAATTACCTGAAGCATCTCTTTTAACAATAGTATTAATTGTATTAGCAGATGTTGCCGCATTTGCAAGCAATTCAGCAGTATGTATGGTTGAAGAACTTGAACCTCCAACACTATTAACAGTAGGTGCTGCTGCAATACCAGTTAAATCTCCTGCCAATTGAATTTTTCCTTTTGATGCAGTTGTTGCATCCGGTGTTGCAACCACCACCGCATTATCAACAAAATCTTTAACTGCTTTGGCAGATGGATATTTAACATTGGATGTTCCATCGGCATTTACATCGGTGGTCTTATTTGATAAATTCTCTTTATAACTAAATCTTGTAATTAAGGTAGCCGTATCCGCAATCAATGCAGCAATTCTTGTATTGTTATCAATCATTGCAGCTCTATAGTTTGCCAACATATTTAAAGTGTCGTCAATCTTTAAATAAGGAAGTAAAAAAGCAGGCATATCCGTAAAACTCACCCTATTATTAATTGCAGCTGTATTCGCTGCTATATTTGTTGCATTGGTACTTATATTAATTGCATTATTTGCAATATTTGTCCTATTTGTATTGATGTCGTTTGTATTGGTATTAATCAAGCCTCTTAAAACAGTCGAATCAGCTATAGATTTAGCATACAAATTGGTTGAGTCAGATCTTATTTTTGTAGCTAGTGTTAAAGAGTCGGTTTGTGATTTTAATAAATTAGTATTTATTGTAGAAGTATTTATATTAATTAAACCTCTCAATAATAAAGAGTCAATTTTTTGTTTATTTAAATTCGTAGTGATATCTGTTGTATTGATTGTAATATTATTTTCACTAGAAACAATTCTTGAGGCCAATGTCAATGAATCTGCTTTTTCTTTAGCTAGGTTATTAGCAATATTTGTATTTGCTATATTAATTAAGGTTCTTAATACATTAGAATCAGCTACAATTTTTGTGTAAACTGCAACCGAATCTGCAGTCGACTTACCTTTCGCGCGCGAAGACTCAGCAGCAAGGTTAGTAGTTAATATATTTTCTGCGGCGGTAGCTCTAGCTATTTCAGCAGCTAAATCGCCACTTGCGCTAGAACCTAAAGTATTAATTCTATTGGAAAGAGATATTGTATCTCTAGTGATGCGCATACTTAACATTGCAGCAGTATCTGATAAATTTACTTTTAAAGCTTCAGCTGCAATAGCTCTTGTAGTTTCTGTATTCAAAGAAGCTTTAATTGAGGCGGAGTCGCTTCTCATTTTACTTGCAAGTACCGTGGAATCAGTAACAAGTCTATTTATAATCAAGGTAGAATCACTTGTAGATTTTAATTCTGCGACTCTTATTCTTGAAGCAAGTGTCGTAGAGTCCCCTCTTAATTTACTTGTCAATGTTGTTGAATCGCTTGTAGATTTTAATTCTGCGACTCTTATTCTTGAAGCAAGTGTCGTAGAGTCCCCTCTTAATTTACTTGTAAATGTTGTTGAATCGCTTGTTGATTTTAATTCCGCAACTCTAATTCTTGAAGCAAGTGTTGTGGAATCTCCTCTTAGCTTAATCGTCAGGGTTGTAGAGTCGGCGCTTGATTTAATTGCAAGCGTTGTAGAGTCAGCTCGTGATTTGCTTGCAAGTATGGCGGAATCAGTAACCAACCTATTTACTATTAAGCTAGAATCACTCGTGGATTTACTTTTAGCCCGGGAAACTTCAGCAGCTAAATTATTAGTTAATAAATTTTCTGCTGCGGTGGCCCTTGCTATTTCTGCAGCGAGATTGGAAGTAGTATTTGTAGTTAGTGTATTAATTCTATTGGATAGCGAAGCCGTGTCTCTAGCAAACCTACTAGTAAGCATTGCAGCCGTGTCACTATATTTCATACCTGAAACAGATTGTAAATAAGGTGCAATGATGCCAGGTATTTGAGCAGAATCTAATTTAATATTGATTCTATTGGACAGTGAAATTGTATCTCTACCAATTCTTTTAGAAAGCATTGCTGAGGTATCAGAAAGATTTAATTTTTCACCTGCAGTGGCACCCGCAGCCGCAGCTAAAGCACTCACCTTTTTAGAAACAAATAAAGTGGTTGCAATGGTACTATCCGCAGTGGCGGTGTCCTGAGTAACTGTAACTGGACGACCGGTAATGACTGGAGAAATAATAGTTTTATTTGAAAGGGTTTCAGTTCCAGCAAGTGTTGCTAGTGTTCCTGTTGTCGGAAAAATGATGTTACTAGCAGCAGTAGTGGTGATGGTTAAATCGCCAATACCTTTTGTAATAATATTATTGGCAATGGTTATGGTTTTACCATTATTATTCACGCCAGTTCCCCCTTTAATACTTGGAACAATTGTACCAATTGATAATGAAGAGTCCGATACAGCAGCCCTTCCAGCCACAAAAGCATAGGGAACATTCCAAAATTGAGAAGTACCTAAGTCAACATATTCATTGGTAGGGGTCCAGTTTGGATCTGGTAAAGTAGGCGCGACCGCTAATTGCAGATTCATATAAAAAATACCTGAAGACCAGTCAATGGCTAATAAATTAGTAGCACCAGATGTTCTAGTACCCTTGCCTATTACAATGGTAAAAATTCCCTCTTCTGTAGAAGTTACTTGAAAACTTTCCGTGTAAACTGATGCCCCTGTTGTACTTCCTTTAATAATAGAAACCTTTGCATACACTGTTCTTGAAACAGCGGCATTCCCGTTAGCGTCTCTAGCTACTGCCTGAAACAAAATTCCATCTGGTACAATTGTTTGTGCAATGGAATTAAAGGATATGAAAAATCCAATAAATAAAAGTAATAACCTAATATATTTAAACATGAAATTCAATTATTAATTCTTTAAAAATTTAAGTGTCGACAAAACGCTACTGGAGCTAACTTGTACAAAATAAATACCTGTAACTAAGGAAGCTAAATTCATTTTAAACCCAGCTAATAGTTGCTGTTGTGTTGTTTCCGTTGAATAAACAGGTTGACCTGTGTTATTAAAAACCATTACATCAAACTTCGTATCGTTGGGTAAATTACCTGTGCATTTTAGGACTGCGAAAGTATTTACCGGATTAGGCGCTAATGCAAGTTGTACCTGAATCCTGTCAAAATTTATTTTGACAGAACAAGTGGAGAAAAAATCGCCTTTTTTGCTCACACTAAATTTTGAAATACTATTGGTAACCTTAATACAGTTATTTCCATTTATTAATACAGGGCTGCTATAAGTACTCGTTTTCATATTACCGCCAATACTGCCAACTGAATAACTTACCATTATTTGCGATTTCAAAGAAAAGCAAATACAAATACATAATATGGTCAATTGAATTCTCAAGTGTACTTTTTTTCTAAAATGTATTTACTTTCTTCCTTGTGCTTTAAAATAATTTCCGCAAAGTCATTATTTGAATTAAAGCCTGCACTTTTAATAATGGACTCTACCGGCAATTCGGCATTTAAAGGATTAGTGAACTCCTCCCAAAAATGTTTGAATTTATGCTCGCTGCATAAAGTCTCAAAACTCTTCCCATAATGGGACAGGGTAATTTGGTTTACTTTTTCAATATTTATATTCAATATTTTTGCCATATTATCTAAGGAAGCAGACTTATGCAGAAAATACTGATTCACAAAAAAATGGTGGTCAAACAGGTACTTATAACGTGTTTCTTTATTCAAGAAATTACGTATGACAAATTGTTTAATATAAAATGTGAAACTCATGTTACGAATGCTAAGTAATAACACTAAGATTGGCTAATATTTAGACTGTAGCAAATAGTAAAAGAAAATGGAGAAATTTCGTAGAAAAAGAATGTGAGACACTGTATTTATGCTGTTTATAAATTAATGTTTTTATTAATATTAATATAATAAAAACATAATTTTGCTCCAAAAAAAAACGTAAAAAAATAGGCTGAATAATTGGAACAAAAAAGTAGTTAAATCTAGTCGTTAGTTTCTAAAATCTAGGCCAAAATTCTACTATTTAGTAGCAACAGCATCCACAATATCAGATGGATTTCCGCCGTGGAATTTCTTAAATGGCTTGTATAAATGTTGCCTAGAGGAAAAACCTACTTCTTTTGCTAGCGCGTCAATTGTATAATTCAAGTACTTGGGATTATGGATAATATCAATAAAATAGTCTACCCTATTCTTATTGACCAAGTCATTAAAGGTCATAGAATACTTATAATACACAAATTTGTATAAATCATTGGATCCAATTTTTAAAATTTTAGCTAAATGATCTAGAGAAGCTTCATTATTTGTGAAATACAATTTGGTATAAAATTCATTGATAAAGTCCAGTTCGCTTAATGAGAAATCAGCTTCTTTATTAAAGTTATTCCCCAAAGATATTTTTAAGGCCGACCTATTTAAAAAAGTAGGTCGATAAAAAACCAACAGTAGAATATACATATATATGTAAATACTAATTGAATTTCCAACCAATTCATTCGATTTAAAAATCGGGATTGGTAAATACAGAATTAGAATACTTACACTTAATCCAAATACAAAGATGGTCCATATTTTAATTTTTTCAAAATAAATATTATTATGAGAAAATTTCAAAGTGATCATATATAAGAAATAAATCATCATCATAAAAAAACTACCAATTAATAGTACTCTAATAATTTTGAATAGTATGGGTACATTTAAACCTTCGTCTCTAACAATTACAATGGTCTGGCCTCTTAATTGATTAACATAATCTGGATTAAATTGAAAATTATAATACAAAGAAAATAGTGTGAAACCAATAAGTAAAAAAGATAATAAATAAACAAATTTTTTAAACTTAGGAAAATATAAAATAGAAAAAATATTAAGAAAAGCACTCGCAACCAATGCTTTTGTGAGAATAATATAATAATAGTAGTAGGTAGGATGCACATCTTGACTATATACAAAGGAAGCAAAGCTTATACATAATACTAAAATTGTAAAATATATTTTAAGTAATAGAGGCCTCTTGAACTTAACATATAAGTCAATGCATACTATTATAGAAAAAAAGAAAACGGCAAAGTATAAGGATTTAATTACTTCCATTGTATCGGGGGTGTTGACAAAAATTAAACTATTTAATTGCTAATTTGAAATAACAAAAAAGTATTGATAAACACCTTTCGTACCTGTTATCTTAATCTGCAATTGTGCGGCGTTCAAGGTAACAATATCATAGCTACTCTTCGTTTTTATATTTGTCAAACTATTTGTAGTGATTATGTCTAATTTGTTAGACGAAGTCATTTCCCAAGTTCCCACATATCCATCAGAATCAATATATGAACCAAGCCGATTAAACGTCTTGGTATAATTTTTTTCAACCGTAGTAAGCTTTACAGCCGCACCTGAAATAATTAATGAATCTAATCTCCATACATGGGAAGTATTCTGATAATTACCCGTGCCAGCTAATATGTTTTTCTGAAAATCACTATCCGTGATAATAGTTTCTTTAGCACAGGAGAAAAATAATAATACAATAAGAACGGTAGTTAAATATTTAAATACTTTCATACATTAATTTTTTATTTAAATAATCTTCTTGAATAAAAAACACCAAAATTTATATATTTATCTGAGGGGTTGGTTGGACTGGCCCGAACCTGTCCTGGACTAATGGCTCTGGATGTTGGATTTGAAAAATAAACAGCAGCATCTCCATTCGTCGGCGACTTGGCTAATAATTTAGCAACATCAGGATAGGTATCTGGCCCTACATCGTCTAAGTAATCAGATAAGCTTTTATGATAGGAGAAATGAATACCCACACTATTAAACCTGTTTAGCTGATATTTTAATTTAACATTCAAAAAATAACCAAACGACATTGTAGAATATACTTTCTTACCACTATCAATTAATTGCCCACCCGTACCTAATGGTTGTAAAGGATATTCTTTACCCAAGTACTTACCAGTTGGTGTAAAAGAGAATAAATCGAGTCCTAATCCTATAGATGGTCTCAGTCTTCTTGCTTTGGTATATAATCTATTATCAACAAAATCATAATTTATAGAAGGAGAGATGCTCATCATGGAAGTGCTAAAACTCATTCCTCTTGCTATTTGTTCGTTGTTGCTTGCATTATAATCCGAATTGGACAATTTAAACATAGCAATTGTTAAGCCTGCACTTAGATTTGAATAAATAGTATAATTAACGGTTAAGCCATTATACAAATTCATTACATTTTGGAACACATTGGGACTACTTACCGTTCCTAAAAATATGGCACCCCCAGTTGCTAAACCCACTTCAAACTTGCTCTTCATTGGAGCTTCAATTTTTTGGAAAATATTTTTAATGGAATCTACCGGAGAAGGTGGACGTTTTAAACTATCCTCCGATTTTTTTTCTTTTACAAGGGCGGCAATTAAAGTTCTTCTTCTTAAATCATTCAAGTAACTTATATACCCTACTTTAACGTCTGGAACATAATTGCCTCTAGTATCTGTAATATTAGCAAACGTAAAATATCCAACCTTTTTTGCAACATTCGCTGTCTTTGTAATGGTTAATTTATAATCATTGCCATTGGGTTGTTTATCAAAAGTCAATAAAGTATCCGTTCTCTTTAGCGTACTGTCGTCTTTGAAATAAATATAGTTTAAAGTAGACTTTGTGAAATCCAATCCATTATTAGCACTAAACGTAAAACCCTTTAACGCATCTTTAATTATGATCGTGTCCACAAGTTCCGTATCATCCAAATTAGACACTTTGTATACGTGTGTTGGATTTACTCCATTGGGTTGATTTAAGAATGGTTCAAAATCAATTTTTGGAGCATTGTAGTTTAATGTCTGATCATAAATAGATTTTTTGATCTTTTCAATAACACTACTGCCTAGGTAATTCTTTTTTAGGGGGAAGGATTTATCAGTACCATAAATACCAAAATTGGCAGCATGCACTACAGTGTCAGTGATGTTATCAATTAAATAATTATAAGCAAAACTATTGCCTTCAATTTTAGCCGTGAATCTTGAAAAAACCTGATCCGACCTGCCATAAATGATATTAGTGGAAATATTGTAATTTTTAAATCCATACACATTATTACTTACAAAAGTGTTATTAAGGATTTCAAAATTTAAATGATCGCTTTTTAAATCTTCAAAGTAAAACGATGCATTGTTGCCTGAAAAAAGATTACTACTAATTTTAAAATTTAAAAATGTAGAATCTAAATTAAAATTAAACGGGGTGTTTAATACTTGAATGACAGAAACCTTACCAACGTTATTAATAAAATTATTTTCTGAAATATTAACCGAGTTTCTTTTCCAAGCGAAATCAAAAAATAAAGGGAGTTGTAGGTTTCGAAATATTGCATTTTGAATATCAATATTGCTTGAGTCTACGCTTTTGATTATTATACCCGCACCTTCTAATTTTGACTTCCCAAAAAACTCAATATTCTTATTCACTCCTTTTATTATCACAGCGCCTTCACAAACTAATACACCAGGATCTAAAAATTCAACACGCGCTCCAGGCTCAACAAGCATTTCTCCTTTAACCGTTACCACGTCCTTAATTACATGCAATCCACTTGCTATTTTAAGAGTAGGATAGTTCCCGCTTAATGTATCCTGAGATTTAGCTTGTATAATTGCACAAGTAAATAATACTAAAAATATAATACTCTTTTTCAACTTTAACATTAATCAATTATTTTATAAATAATAGGTGCTGCAGACCTAGTGGAACCATCCACTAGAGACATATTTACATTGTCAAATATTAATATGTCGTTCTTTTTCAACGCGCCTAATACTTTTTGTGTAGGGGATTGAAATAACTCTCCGTAATTACTCACCGACTCTTCTTCTTTCCCATTGTGAATTCGTACTACTTTGAAACTATTAATTCTTCCTGGGAAGTAGTTCAAATTATTAATCTCCAACTTTGCTTCTAGTCTTTCCGCACTTAATAAATCTTTTACACTTATGGTGTAGTTACTTAGATTGTCGCCTTTTACCTTCACAACTGGATCAGGAATTGGATTTACACTAATTTTCTTCTCAAATAAAACTTTTTTATCCCCTTTCCTTAAGTCATAAAAACGTAGCATATACTCACCTGTTTTACCAAAAATGACTCTATAGTTTTTTTCTGATTTAATAAGATTTACTTTGGGAGTAATGTCTACATCAAAATCTCTTCCTAACATAAAATCGAAATCATTAAGTAAGGTATTATTAAGCCCTACAAAAATATTTTCGGTATGTAATGAATAGAGTATCTTTTTAAATAATTCGTCAAATACTTCATCTGTGATATTAACTACTTTTTGTCCTGGTTGTATAATTTCTTCTTCCCTGTATTCTTTCACTGTAGATTTTAAAACATACAGTTTTGGATTAAACTGAGAAAAATAAGTAGGCAAGTACCCAATTTCAGCCAAAGCTGCTTCCTGATACAATAACTGCGTCTTGGTAATTAATAATTTTATACGCTCCAACTGCATATAACTAATAGAAGTTGGCTTATGATAAAATAAATAATATGCCCAATCCTCTTGTTTCCCCTTAATGGTAGTAATTGACTTTTGAACTGGAATTACTGAATCTAAAGATGATTGTAATTTAAATGGAGCAGCTTGTATATTTTTAGATAAATCAAAGAGATCTGCTTCCAATAATTTTACCCCTTTATCTGATTTTAAAATTTCTTCAATTAGATTTTTGCTATTGAACTGCTTAAAAATAGTGGTTTTATTTTTTATAAACTCTTCGTCTACGTGCTTTAATACATTATTAATAACTGTATAGCTTTTCGTTAATCTAGTTCTAATTTTTAAATAACTCGCCGCTTTAGGGCTTTGATTTATTTGCGCTAAATTGTCTGCAATAATCTTATTGCTAATGTCTACTTTTTTTAATTCTTCCTTTTCAATGGATTGGAGTGACTTAATAGTATAGATATTAGAATCCAATACCGATATTTTGATATTGATTACAGAGAAACAGATAAATACAATGTACAAAAGACTTATAATCTGGTATCTTTTGACGTCTACTTGACCTTCGGCAGCCATATACTAGATTTTAATTAACTATATTGTTTGTACAATAAAATAAATGCCAATTGCGCTCCACTTGGGGAGGTATTGGTTTTGTTTAAATGATAGTTTAATTTATTAAAGACATCTTTTTTGCTGTCTTGTTCTTTCATATTAAACACTTCCAATAGTTTCGACTTCGTAGCTACATTGTCGTTTACTAATTTTTCAATGATTGAATTAACATAGTTTAAATTATTTAATTCTCCATTTACAAAAAGCTCATTTAATACAACACTATAATCATTTTTAGGGCCAAAGTAAATAGTATCCGCATAACAGTTCACAACATCATCTAAAGTAATTGAATTGTTATCGTCTACTTGTATTTCAACAATATTTTTGAATAACTCCTGCCCAACACTCGCATCTCTAAATGATAGTGCGGATTGTGCTAATGTCTTTAAATAGGAATAGCCTGCTTCGGTTGTTAAATTGTACTTTAGTTTCTTCACCTTATTAAACAACTTCTTCTTTAAGTCATCCGGTTGGGTTAATAATATTTGATTTAATGAAATAAATTCATCTTCCGATTTAACGGAAACTTTTTGAGTTAACTGCTCTACCAATAATTGCCCTTTTAATTTTATCATATCAGCCAAACATTCTACAACAGGACTTACAATAAAGTCTTTAGCATAAAATTGTTTCGCATGATTTAAAATTTCTTCCTCTTCACCACCAAAAATTTGTACCTCATGGTTCATTTTTGGTCTAATGGTAATTGCTTCACCTTTTTGTTCTAGTACAAAATACTCAAAGAAAGACTTGTAATTAATAATATCAAATGCTTTACTTAATAATTCAACTTCATCGCTGCTTAATTCTTGCGCTGAAGCCAATGTTAACTTATTCATTTCCGGAATAGGCAATTTCACGGGGAATTGTAACAAGAAAGGCAAGGCCTCTTTGTTAGGTAATTTTTTATCAAAAACTCTTTTAAATAGTTTACTTATTTGTGCGTATTCCTCCGAGTTCAAATGATCCCACTCAGGTTGGAAAAATAGATCCTTCGCTAAACTTAAGATGTCCATTTGTTCTAATTGCCATAAACTATGCGCTGCATTAGATGGTGTAGCTGTATTATTAACCTCTATGGATAACTGCTTAGGTTTAGCAGTTATCCTATTTACTGTTGATGTAGTTGAAGTTTGAGTTTGAGTACCCTGCTGAGCTCCAGCAGCAACATCTGGTGTTCCAGTTTGTATATTAATATAAGTATCTGCGCCTGTATTGTAGCCGCCTGCATTACCTACTAAGTTGCCTAAGCCATCGGCTACTTTAGATAAAGTAGCTTCGGTTGCCACTTCTTGCTTTTCTTCCACCTCAACAAATTTGATAGCTGATACACCAAATACCAATGCTTCAATGGCCAATCCCCCTGTAATAAGAAGATCCTGTGCTGGCCATTCCAACAATTTGGCAATTACCCCAATCAAAATGACAACGGCAGCACCGCTATAAAAAAGGTTGAAGATGTCTAATTTCTTTTTTTTCATATAAATAAAATTGATAATGAAACTCTAAACTTTCAAGTGAAGAAATCTACTTGAGCGTACAATATCAATGCGAGATAATTTTCTACCAAATTATCCTGGCAAATGGAGAAAATACGATATCACCGATTATGAAACTTTGATAGTCAATTATATAAACATATTTATAGATTAATATCTATTCAGTCATATAAAGAAAAAACCCCCTTCTTTCGAAGAGGGTTTTACTATTTTCTATTAAATATTTAAATAATTACCAACCGCTAATTTCTAAAATTTCTTTGGTGTGGTCTTTAGTGTCAGGCTTCTCAATAATGTGTTTAACAATGCCGGCCTCATCTATCAAAAACGTTGTACGGGTTGTTCCCATATAAGTGCGGCCCATAAATTTCTTCTGGCCCCATAAATTGTATTTATCTACTATTTTCTTATCCTCATCGGCGATTAAAGAAAAAGGCAATTCAAACTTTTCTATGAACTTAACATGAGAAGCTACCGAATCCACACTTACCCCTAATACTTGTAAGCCTTTCTTCATCAATTTCTTATAATTGTCCCTTAAGTTACAGGCCTGAGCCGTACAACCCGGCGTATCGTCCTTTGGGTAAAAGTATAAAACCACTTTTTGACCCTTAAAATCGGCCAAAGCCACTGTTTTTCCGTGTTGGTCCACCCCCTTAAACGCTGGAGCCTTAGCCCCTTCTTTGATAACTGCCATAATGCTTGTATTGCGGTGAAGATAGCATTTAAAAGGGAGAAAAAGGTTTAGGCTTTAAAAGCGATAAAATGCGCGCCATTTTTAGTAGATTTGCACAATTTATATTTTTGTAGCCATGCCTAGAGACACATCCATTAAATCCGTATTAATTGTAGGTTCTGGACCCATTATTATTGGACAAGCCTGCGAATTTGATTATTCTGGATCACAAGCAGCGCGTTCCTTAAGAGAGGAAGGAATTAAAGTAATATTAATTAATAGCAACCCGGCAACCATCATGACGGATCCAATGATGGCAGATAAAGTTTATTTATTGCCATTAACTATTGAGAGTCTTGAACAAATTTTACAAGAAAATCAAATTGATGCAGTGTTACCAACCATGGGAGGACAAACTGCTTTGAACTTATGTAAGGAAGCCGATGAATTAGGAATCTGGGAACAATACAATTGTAGAATGATTGGAGTGGATGTTGCGGCAATCAATACAGCAGAAGATAGAGAAAAGTTTAGACAGCTAATGGTAAAAATTGGAATGGCCGTTGCGCCAAGCCAGGTGGCGAATAGTTTTTTAGAAGGAAAAGAAATTGCACAAAGAATAGGATTCCCATTGGTAATTCGCCCATCCTTTACTTTAGGCGGAACGGGTGGTGGGTTTGTGCACGATGCAAGTGAATTAGATGCGGCATTAGAAAGAGGATTAAAAGCATCCCCTATGCATGAAGTGTTGGTAGAGAAAGCAGTATTAGGATGGAAAGAATATGAATTAGAATTATTAAGAGATCAGGCCGATAATGTAGTAATTATATGTACCGTTGAAAACTTGGATCCAATGGGTGTGCATACAGGCGACTCCATCACCGTAGCACCTGCTATGACATTGAGCGATACTGCCTTCCAAGAAATGCGTAACAAAGCAATGTTGATGATGCGTAGTTTAGGAAATTTTTCTGGAGGTTGTAATGTGCAGTTTGCATTAAATCCAGCAACGGAAGAATTAATTGCAGTGGAAATTAATCCACGTGTATCTCGCTCCTCTGCATTGGCATCCAAAGCAACAGGATATCCAATTGCAAAAATTGCTGCGAAGTTGGCCATTGGATATCATTTAGATGAATTAAAAAATCAAATTACACAAACTACTTCGGCATATTTTGAACCCGCATTAGATTATGTAATTGTAAAAGTACCCCGTTGGAACTTTGATAAATTTAAAGGTGCCAATGATACATTAGGATTACAAATGAAAAGTGTGGGTGAAGTAATGGCGATAGGAAGAAGTTTTACCGAAGCCATTCAAAAAGCGTGTCAAAGTTTAGAGAATGAAGCCATAGGTTTAGGATATTACGGAAAGAGTTTAATGAAGAACGAAGAGTTGATGGAATACATTAAGACACCAAAATGGGATCGTATCTTCCGTATTAAAGATGCTTTAATGCAAGGATCCACAGTACGTTCTATTGCAGCGGCAACGGGTATTGACAATTGGTTCTTATACCAAATAAGAATTATCTGCGACATTGAAAAAGAATTAATGAAGCATACATTAGAGAGTCTGCCAACTGAAACTTTAAAAGAAGCAAAGAAGCATGGCTTTAGTGATATGCAAATTGCAAAAGTACTTCATGGCAATACCAATGACGACGCAGTGTATGAAAAACGAAAAGCATTAGGTATTACCAGGGTATACAAAATGGTAGATACTTGTGCGGCAGAGTTTGAAGCAAAGACACCGTACTTTTATTCAACCTTTGAAAACTAATGATAGCGACTAAATTGTTTACATTACTGCTAAAAAGCACAACCTATACTTTATGAACGTAAAAGACATTGTAGCACAAAACGAAAAAGAAACCAGAGCCGGATTTGGGGATGGTATTTTAGAAATTGCGAGAGAAAATAAAGACGTAGTGGTTTTAACTGCGGACTTAGCGGGGTCATTTAAGTTAGGCCCATTGATGAAAGAAATGCCGGATCGTTTTATTGAAGTGGGTATTGCCGAAGCCAATATGATTGGCATTGCTGCAGGTTTAACCATTGGAGGTAAAATTCCATACACAACTACTTTTGCTGGATTTAGTACAGGTCGTGTGTATGATCAAATTAGACAATCGGTTGCTTACTCCGATAAGAATGTAAAAATTTGTGCATCACATGCAGGATTAACATTGGGCGAAGACGGCGCAACACACCAAATTTTAGAGGATATTGGACTCATGAAAATGTTACCAGGTATGACCGTGATTGTACCATGTGATTATAACCAAACGAAAGCAGCTACTAAAGCAATAGCTAGTTATCATGGACCAGTTTACTTACGTTTCGGTCGTCCAAAATGGCCCAACTTTACAAAAGAAGACGGAAGTGATTTTGTAATTGGTAAAGCACAAATATTAGCAGAAGGAACGGACGTAACAATTATAGCATGTGGTCACTTGGTATGGAAAGCGATTGAAGCAGGCAAACAATTAGAAGCAGAAGGCATAAGTGTAGAGGTAATTAATTTACATACCATTAAACCTTTGGACGAAGCAGCGATTATAAAGAGCATACAAAAAACAGGTTGTGTAGTCACCGCCGAAGAGCATAATATTATTGGTGGTATGGGCGATGTGGTTGCACAAGTAGCTGCAAAAAATTATCCAGTACCTCAAGAGTACGTTGGAACCAAAGACACTTTTGGAGAAAGCGGAACACCCACTCAATTGTTAACGAAGTACGGATTAGATGCAGTAAATATTGTAGAAGCTGCAAAGAAAGTGATCGCACGCAAGAAGTAATTATAACAAATCCTAAGGTGCTAATCTAACTTTCTTCCAGCTATGATCTGCTTGTAAATTATAATGTAAGCGATCGTGCAGGCGAGAGCTCCTGCCCTGCCAAAATTCAATACTCGTTGGATGCACAATATAACCGCCCCAATGTGGAGGTAAAGGCACATTGCCATCTTTGTATTTTTCTAAATTTTCATTCATCAATCCTTCTAAATATTCTCTATTCGGTATTACCTGACTTTGAGGTGAGGACCAGGCACCCACTTGGCTGCCAATAGGACGTGTATGAAAATATTGTTCACTCTCCTCGGTACTTACTTTTTTAATGGTGCCCGTGATGCGCACTTGTCTTTCTAATTCCTTCCAGAAAAAATTTATCGCTACAATTGGGTTGGCAGCAATTTCTTTTCCTTTATCACTATCATAGTTGGTAAAAAAAACAAAACCGTCGGGTGTAAAGCCTTTTAATAAAACAATACGTGCAGCAGGTGCACCATTTAAAGCAATGGTAGAAAGGGTAAATGCATTTACTTCATCAATATTACTTTGTATCGCCTCTTCCCACCAATTTCCAAACTGATCCATAGGATGCGCAGCACTAGAAGCTTCGTCTAAAGAAGCCAACTGATAATCTCTTCTGATACTTGCAATATCTTTATTCATAAGGCCCTGTTTAAATTTTTCTAAATGATCCCTTTCTATTTTTATACTTCCTTAGTAGCAAATAAAATATTTACTACACTTAATAATAATAACATACCCACCAACTGATGTAATTGTGCAAACCATTCAAACTTTGCCCAAACTCCAGGAACAATGGAGGTACTAGAAAGTACCGTTAATACGCCCAATAAAACTTGCACCCCAACCAAGAACAAAGGAAGCATTTTAATTTTACTCCAAAACAAATTACGGCTGAGTTTATTCATTTTGATGGTCCAAAATAAAACGACGGCTAATAAAATGTAAGCCAGCCCTCTATGTACAAAATGAATCCAAATAGTATTGTTAACCGCATTCAATATAAAAGAATCCTTACTCGTTAAGCCGTCTGGCACCAAAGCTCCATTAATAGTGGGCCAGGTACTTGCTACATTTGCCGCCTTATGTCCAGCCATGAGTGCACCATAAATTAGTTGGATACATAAAATAGTAATAATCACCCATGCCCATTTACGAATGCTTAGTAATTTATATTGAGCCTCAGCACTTACCGAATTTTTTTCAATAGGACTCACTTTTAAGGATAAAGCAAACCAATACGTATACGCTAGTAATCCCATTGCAAAGATAAAATGTAAGGCTAAGCGCGTTGGTTTTACATACACCGCATCTCCTTCTAATCCACTGGCCACCATAATCCAACCAATGGCACCTTGCAAAGCACCTAATAAAAATAAAACCACTAAAGGTTTAATCATACTAGGTTTAAAATATTTTTTCACTATAAAATAAATAAAGCCAAACGCAAAAACCAATCCAATGATTCTTGCCCATAAACGGTGAAACCATTCCCAAAAAAAGATAAATTTAAAATTAGCCAGGTTAAAATCAAAGTTCAATAATTGGAACTGGGCTGTAGTTTTATATTTAGCAAACAACTCCTGCCAATGTGCTTCACTCATAGGAGGCAGGGCGCCCGTCACCACCTCCCATTCGGTAATGGAGAGGCCACTTCCCGTTAATCGGGTAATGCCTCCAATGGCAATTTGAATCACC
>Ga0209353_10000974_pt1 | contig 16605 bp, 36 predicted proteins | sample LauGreSpBDMM15SD_2_FD_187561 | JGI IMG/M metagenome (GOLD analysis project Ga0209353, IMG submission 187561) | Freshwater lake microbial communities from Lake Michigan, USA - Sp13.BD.MM15.SD (SPAdes) (version 2) | ecosystem: Environmental > Aquatic > Freshwater > Lake | place: Lake Michigan...
ACTATTGTGGTATGATTGACAGACTATTAGATGCAATTATTGCAGCAGCTATTTGGGGTTTCTATGTAGCTGTAGGATTCTTGTGGTTGATGTTGATACTTCCAATTTTTTACCACTTAGTAAAATTTATTATGAAATTAATATGAACGACTTATACTTAAATACTTTACTATTTTCTTTGTTGGGTAGCCACGAACTTTTAGAAAGTTGGTGGACTAGTCCCAATAAAGGATTTAATGATAAATGTCCTAAAGACGTCTCAGATGAAGAAGTAAAAGAATACTTAGAAAGACATTGCTATGGAACGTAAACTAGAATACTACGAAATACGTGAAACTTGTAAACTAATTGAATATGATCTCAAACTTGCTGGAAAAGGCAAACTTTGGGTCGAGGTCTACAGAGATGACCAATACGAATACAGAGCACTGTTTCCAGACGTAGCAGACTGGTCTCAAGTGCCAATGACAATTTTAACACACAAACTACATGAAACACAAACTGATCTCAGCTAAAGTTATTGCCGATAGCGTATGCCCTCAAGGTGTACGCATGACTACTATGGAGATTGAATATCCTCGTTTTATTTTAGCGGAGCTTAACACACATCGTATGTTGTCAAAGAATTCAGCCTCTTCTCGTGCTATTCCTACAAAGGCTATGCATGAGTTTATCAAAGACAATCCTGCCATGCCAGTTAGTTGGGGCAAGAACCAACCAGGTATGAAAGCTGATGAACAGGTAGGCAGCAACATAGCCACAGAAGCTGAACAAGTATGGAATCGTGCTAAAGATGATGCACTACACTGGGCAGATGCTTTAGCACATAAACTTGCAATTCATAAACAAATCGCTAACCGCATTACAGAACCTTGGATGACAATGAAAACTGTTATCTCAGGCACTGAGTGGACTAACTTTTTCCACTTACGTAATCACACAGATGCACAACCTGAGATCAAAGCTCTAGCAGAAGCAATGACTGTGGCTTATACAACACACTTACCCGTGTCATTAAAACCAGGCGACTGGCACTTACCCTATATTACCATTGCTGAATATGTACCTACTAGTGAACTACAATATTTTGACGAAAACTTTAATCAACTCAGTCTTGAAGACGCTAAGATCATTAGTGCTAGCTGTTGTGCTCAGGTTAGTTATCGTAAAAATGATCCTGGCTTTACCAAAGCATTCAAAATTTGGGAACAGCTAATTGAAAACGATCCTGTACACGCCAGTCCAATTGAGCATCAAGCCACTCCTATGGATATTGATAGTATGTGTAGGTTTGAACCAGACACATGGCAGCCAGGTGTTACTCATGTCTCAGCTAATTCTGATTTATGGTCAGGCAACTTGCGTGGCTGGATTCAGCATCGCAAACTTATTCGAAATGAGGCAGTATGGTAGAGTATGAAACTTTTGATAGTTGGTTTGATGAGATCGAAAACTACAGTTTTAGGTCAGAACGATTCTTTGAACACTTAGATTTATTTAATAGTACTGTTTGTACAGATCAACGCAACGAATTTATTACAAACTGGATGCGAGCTGCGTTTGAAGCAGGACGCACTCCTGAGGACAAATACACATGATAGAACCCAGCAACAACTCACTACAAAAATCTTGGATTGTTGATGTGCAAGAAGACGCCGAAGGCTATTTTATTCAGTTCACAGAAGAAATGCTGGACAAGACTGGTTGGCAAATCGGGGACACACTCCTGTGGGAGCCAAAAGCAGGTAATGCTTGGACATTAAGGAAAAAACCATGAATGTTATCTTATACACTGTTGATTTTGAACCAATTATTCCTATTGACCTACCACTCTGGTTGCTAGAGCGACTTGAGGTTGAGGGTCAGATACGTGTAGCAGTTAACAGACCCACACAGTTTGTTGATGAAAAGATTCCTGTTGGCAATCTAGAAGCAGGTATGCCTACTGTCAGAATTCGTTGTGAACGACTACGATGGCGAGACGGCACACTAAAAACTATTTTAGTAACCGAAGATGAAGAACTTGCGCTGAGTTTAAACCCCGAGTGGTTACCAGGTCAACGTGCTCCGATTCTACAGTACATAGGTGCTATGCGTAAGATGCACAATGAATTAATCAAACAAATTCGAAAAAATCAGAGTTGACTCGGAATCTAATCTTTAGTATAATATATATTACTGATTAGGAGAAAACTATGTTTTATTGCGTGTGTTGTTCAGACACTGTTAACCCATTGCGCTGGCGTTTGGGTAGGCACACTTGTTTGCCATGTGGTGAGCGTGTAGCCAAGCAACACAAGCATTGCATTGTGCCAATGCCTAAATCTAATTATATTGTAGTAACTGATAAAAGTTTACTACTAAACTTAAACTCATCACACAAAGGTGGCGGATAATGACACCAATCCCAGATAACACTAAAGTAATTGTAGTTGCTGAGAATCAGGAACTATTTAAAGGCACAATAGTTAATAGCGGCTCACAAGCTAAAGTACTAATGTATGCCGTTCTTTTGGACAGTCCAGAACTATACCCTAATATAGAGCCTGGAGTAAAAATCGTTGTAGTACCAGAAACTCAAGTTAGACTAGACACTGTAGCTTTATTCGGGGAAGACTACTATGTTGATGTTACTAAACCTGCAAATCGAGAATAACATGAATACAGATCGCGAATTTATTAAATGGTTTTATGAAGAAGCATACCCTGAACAAGGATCAAACCGCCGTCAGGTATATTCTACAACCCAACATTCACAAAACATCAACATTATTGATTACTGGATGCGTGAAGCCTTTAAAGCAGGTGCAGCTAGTCAAGGCTATCAAGTAGGTGACTTAGCTGAACAAAAAGCATTTGACACACAACGAAATTATCAAACAGAAAGATTTATAGGATGAAAGTCGTAATTGGACCTTATAAGCACTGGGTTGGACCATACCAGATTGCTGAGATGCTTTGCTTTTGGGCTAAGCCTGAACGTGATGAAATTGGCATGAAGCGTAAGCCTGACTGGGTACATGAGTTTGGTCGTTGGCTTAGCGAAAACAAAGATGGTAGTGATAGCACACTTACCAAAGTATGTCAATGGATTGAAGCACGTCGTCATCGTCAAATTTATGTACGCATTGACAAGTATGATACTTGGGGTATGGATCATACTTTAGCACTTATTGTACTACCAATGCTCAAGCAATTAAAAGCTACCAAGCATGGAGCACCTGATGTTGCAGACACAGATGTGCCTAAACATTTATGGAGCAGTAATGCTGAGCCTAAAGAAAACGAGTACGATGTAGACTCAAATCATTTTCTTCGTTGGGATTATGTACTTGACGAAATGATCTTTGCTTTTCAGTCGAAGCATGATGGTACTTGGCAAGACAAGTATTCTTCGGGAACGATTGACTGGACTTCAGAACCTTGTGAGTGGGATGAGTCTGGCAAAGCTAAAATGTTTACAATGGGGCATGGCCCAAAGCATACTTACAAGTGTGACTATGAAGCCATGGAACTTGAGCAACGTCGTATTACCCGAGGCTTTAAATTGTTTGGCAAATATTATGAAAATTTATGGGATTAAACTATGACCATTGAAGCATTACTTATTATTGCAGGGTTTTGTTTGTTTGCGTGTTACTTAATATTTGAGTGGCAAAAAGCAGCAATTCCTCCATACCAAGAACCTGTTGCACTAGAACCTGATTTGGCACAACAGTGGGTTCAGGCAACTAAAGCGGATACGCTAGACAACATCGACAACTGGAACGCAAAAGTTGGTGATAAGATTTGGCACAAAGAAGATAAGTTGGAGCCAACTGTAGTAATTCCACAAGCAGTGTGGCCGTTTCCAGGAGGACCAAAACCATGATGTCAAGTATGTTGCAACAGATAAAAATGGCTAAACCAGATCCAAATAAGCCTATTACACACATTAATCCACCTACTGTGGTTCCAGATCGTGTAATGCCAAACAAACCAGGTTATAACGATGTAGTGGTAGTACCTGAAACTGAAGCTAATCCTGATAAGCCTAAAAAGCCTAAAAGAAAACCTAGCAAATAAGCACAAGGGGATTCAACGCCAAAAATAATTGGCTTGAGTCCCCTTTTGTTTTTGTGTTATAATATATTATAAACAGGAGAATACCATGAATAACAGATACCAAGACCTTGCTCGTGAAGCAGGGCTATTAGTACATAATCCTGAGCGTATGCCTACAAAGCTACAAAGGTTTGCTGAGTTGCTTATTAGAGAATGTGCTGAGATTGCTGATAAAGCCGAGCCGTACAAGGCTAATGATTTGATTAAACAACACTTTGGAGTTGAATCATGAGCCCAGGTGATCGAGCAGGTTGGTGGGCTGTTGTACTCTTATTAATGCTAGGTGCAACTGCCTACTTTAATATTTTTATGATTGTTTTTAGTTTTTTAGGAGTTAAACCATGAAAATAACCATTGAAGACAGATTGCTTGCCGCTTATACTGCCCAAAAGCTACGGCTTAGGGACAGGGAAGATGAAGAGTATCGTGCTCGTGTAGAAGTAAAAGCATTTGAGAGAATTATAGTTGACCGAGTACACCGCAACTTGCGACTTGGTTTAGACAAAGGCACTAACGTAGATTTGGATGTATAAAATGATTAAATTAGCAGATAACAGAGTGGAGATTCCACTAGACTTTTCCGACGAAGAGTTGCTTGTATTATTCAAACAAGCACATGAAGCGGATATGACTTTCAACAACTTTGTTGAAAAAGCCCTACGAGATTACTTGGAACAAATAGAATATGATAACTTACTCAACAAACTGGATGGGCCCAGTAAGCATGGGGTGGTACAGAACCCGTGGCCTTACCCAGACACAAACAAAGATTGGGACTGAGAACTCAATGTTTACTACTGTAGGCGAGTCTTATACTAGTGAATCAATTACCACACACTACTCCTGCGGTCGCATAGATGTACACAACGTGCCTAATGAGCCGTACGGAGATGAAATTAATGTACCGCCAATGCTCTCTTCAGATTGGCACCAGCTAGGTCTTTGGCTAGAAACAGTTAAAACAATGAGTGTATGGACACTAGAAGACTTGGTTACCGCATACGAACAACACAATCCTAAAATAACATGGGCAGAATATGACTGAACAAATATTTACATTTAACCAAACAGAAATCAAACAAATACAAGAATTTGCTGACAAGTATCCTGACTCTATGTGTGTAGAAGTTACTACCACAACTGGCTCAGGCATTGGGCAACTTGTTGTAGCTAGCGTAGCCACTTATCTTAACGATGATTGGGTTACTATTTCCAAAACTATTACAAGTGAAAAATCATGGTAAAAATTATGCCTTGGATAACAGGTATTGCCTGTTTACTTTACATTTACAGCTGGACACAAGGAATTCAGTACGAAGCTTGGACACCACTTATTTGGTGTGCTGGGTGTTTTGCTAATGACCTGCATAACTACCTACAGGACAAGCATGAACATTAAACAATTAGTTACCGATGCTACCACACGCTCAGGCCGTCTAGACTTAGAACACTACACAAACCTAGTGTTGCTAGAAGCTTGCCGTTTAATCAAAGAAACGCCTATTACCTCAGCGTTTACTACATTTGATGCAGCAGTTGCAGAAACACAACGAGCAGACTGCTTTCGCCAAGTCTACAACGAAATCACACAAAATATCGAAAATGGAACTTCCTAAATATCACATTCCAGCTTATGCAGCACTTAAATCGCCTACTCAAGAAGTACAACAGCACGAAGAACCAAAGCCAAACCTACCTCCTACAAGTCTACGTCAAGCACAAACTAATTGGTTGCTGGATAAACTGCAAGAGGAAGCAGCTGAGGTAATTCAAGCGGTTAGTAAAATTCGTAGATTTGGTGAGAACTCATCACATCCTGACAGAACTACCACTAACAAACAAGAACTTGTTACAGAGCTAGAGGACCTGCTTGCAATTCTCGCAGCCTTAGAATATGCAAAGTACCTAGACCTAAAACCGCAGCAACAAAATATCTTAGCCAAGACACAAAACCTCCTACGCTAACTCCCACACAAATTTTTGTAACTGACATTTACAAAAAACGCTACATCGGATTACACAAAATGATTCCTGACCCTAAACCGCTTAAAACGGCATTATTTTCGCCACGAACTCCAGTCCCACAACAAAGCAAAATTCAGCAACACACAACCGTCCAGCAAACAATCAAAAAAACTTGTCAACGGTTACCGCAAGTGCTATAATATAGTTATAGTTTTTAGAACAAACACGCAAACTACCTCCACCTACAAAAATACACTTGTTTAAGTGCTAGTAAATGTGCTATAATTTAGTATAACTTGTAGAGTTAGAGACTAGGTTGATTTTAAGAATTGATCTAAACTATCTAAACCACGTAATGACGAGCCCAGCCGAGGAAATCTAGTGTGGTTTGATCTTGTTTAGGGTCAAGCTTATAAAATCAGTGACTAGTCTGTTTGCTTATCGACTTGAACTATATTTAAAATAAAATCTGCTAATATAAAATGCTATTTAAAAAATGTGAAATACACTCACTGGACTTCTCTGGAACTGAAGGCATGAACTTGGAAGCCTGGGAAACTTGGGCTGAATCGGTAAATCTGTCCCACTTGCACACCTGGTTGCTGCCCCAATTGGTAGCCTGGTATGGTTCATGGACTCTAGTCTATGCTGGTGATCAAATAGATTGTTTGGAGACAATCAAAAGGAACTGCCCTGACCCTAAGTCTAGGGCATTTTATATGCTTTCACGAATTAAACGCAGTTTATTATTAGCAACTCAAACTAAAACACCTGATTATGCTACCTTAACCCCACTTATCTTAATGGGGCAAAAGCGCATTAGAGGTGTCGACTACGAAGCTTGGAGAAGTGCTAGTGGATTACAATATATACTAGAGCCAAGACTTCTATCAGCAGTGATACTAGAACCTGAAGATTTGTCAACGATTGGCAGTTTAGGGTCAGATAGACTAATTGAAATACAGACTCAAGGTTTGACAACTAAAACTGGTAAGACTGCAGGCTCACGAAAGCCTGCTAAAAGTACTTGGAGTTTGTCAGGAATACAGGACACAGAGATTGGGCACTTGCCTAAACTAACTCAAACTATACTAACACAATGTTGGTTAGCACATCCTGAATTACGTACACCTTATATGATTTTAGATTTCAATAACTGGGATTCAATTCCTAGTCCACTAATATCAAATAATTTATTTAAAGAAGTAGTATCAACATCAACCAAACAAGATAGTAAGAAGGATATGGCTAACTTAATGCCATGGGATTTATGAAGTATACCAAAGAAATAACAGACAAATTGATCTTAGACTATAGATCAGGAGTTGCTGTAGCAGAGATAGCAACCACTCTAGATGTACCAGAACGTTCAGTAATAGCTAAATTAAGCTCTCTGGGCGTCTATACCAAGAAATCGTATGTCAACAAGCGTGGTGAGGTTCCAGTTAAAAAATCGGAGCACATCGAGCGTATTGCTGAGCTGCTCAACGTGGATGAAGAGCTCCTAGAGTCATTGGAGAAGGTAAATAAAACTGTACTTAAGCTAATCGAGAACAAATTAGCCCAATCCGACCCTAAACCGCACAAACAGCATCAAACTGACGACATATTTGCACTTAATTGACCCTAAACTGCGTTAATCTGCCCACATAAAACAAAAGCCCACTTAAATTGCTTTAAGTGGGCTTTTTTACGTCTGTTTCTGCGGGCGTGTGAATCGCTTGCAGTTGACTCAGTTTAGGGTCAGACACACAAGAATACACACTTGACAAGATTTAGCACTGTGTGGTATAATGGCGCAGACCGACCAAAACAAAACCCCGTCACCATTACGTGTACGGGGTTCTGAAAGCATTTGCTGTTGCAACAGCGTTGTCTTTTTTAACTCTAGCAGGATTTTTAAGGGAATCACCACGACCTGACCCTAAACTGTAGCATGTCGCTACTTGCAACCTTTGGTGATGAGTCCATCGCGAGGCTGTTTAGGTGAGTGTTGCACGTTTCGGCTCTGTCAACCTCTACTCAACGCGAAGCGTCTCGATTGGGTATGCTGAGTATCCGTGACTAACTGGTTTAGATTTGTGTGGTTCCGCACAACTGTTTTTTCAATTATTTTTACGACCCGCCACAGTTTAGGGTCAGCACCATTATTTAAGCACCCGTAGCTAGGTCTTGTGCATATTAAGAAAGTATAGTCGCCACCGTACTTAATCGCCAGAGAGATTCCATACTCTCATTACAGTCAATAAAGTCTGCTCTTGGTTAGAAGATAGCTGTATTTATTTAAGGAGTTCTTTCTCCTAGAGGTTCCTACCTTGTTGTTACCTCAAAACCAGTTTCCAGTTTTTAACTAACTCATAGAGGAGTCGGCATGGGATAGAGGCGGGACATGCTGCCTAGTACTACTACTTTCCTAACACCAGCAAGTGGTACACGCTAGGGGTTTCGTCCTGACCCTCAGTTGTATTAGCTGTGCGATTGGGAGATCGCAGCAAAGCTGACACGATTACTGGGGTTTCGCTGAAATTTCATCAGCTCATCAGAGGATTAAAATGGGCTGCAACTTAAGACCTTCAGTCGCAATTAAAAACTTATCCAGTTCTAGGAGAGCTGGTCTTGGTTTACCCAATCGGTAGGGGGCTGTGGCTCGGGTAATTATTCCCCACAATTAAGACGCATAACAGATAGATCCTGTTTCCGCTGTCACCCAATTCAGGAGAAGCGCTTATGATTTCAGACGCTTTACGTTAGTGCTCTTGTTAACTAACAACTCATCAATTTATATAATAATTATACACGATTTAGATCGCATATTCAAGTAAGAAATTAGACACTCGTTGCAATCAGACTACTCACAAAACAGACTATTGATAAGTTGAAGATTTGAGGTGAGATTCATTTGCAGACGGACACCAACTCGCATTGGTATTCATTAAGCCCTTCCCGACTGTCTAATATATATTATACTTGAAAAACAGTTGAAGATCAAGAGTAAATTTCCTGACCCTCAACTGAGGCAATCAACGCAAGTTTGTGAGGATTGCTTCCAACACTTCGTGGTTGGCTTTTTCGAGTGAATCAAAAGCTTCTGGAGTAGCACCGCACAATGAGGCAATGCGATCAACCAGCTCGGCTTTCTTCACACGAGCAACACCAGAGCTCTTGCTCTTGGCTTGGTAAACTCCCTCACGAGAGAGTTTTGCTACCACTGAGCGAGTGGTCTTGCCAAACATTGTTGCCAATGTTTCAACAGTTGCACCAGCTTTGTAGTTGGCAACGAGCTGAGCAGTTTGCTCAGGGCTATAGTTTACAGTTTGATTAGTCATCATATGTCCTTTAAAATGGTTTCTGCGCTGTTTAAGTAATAATTATACAAGATTTGAACATCAAGGACAAGTGAGAATTTCTTCGGGTATGTCCATGTCGGCAAGAATTTTCGACACTTCGTCGTCTACAAAATCCTCAAACCATTGTTGCTGATCCAATTGGAAAAATTCACGGTCTGTCATGTCTTGTCCTTTCTCGATTTCATAAAGAAATTATAAAACTTTTTGAAATTTTGGCCAAGTGAAAGTTTTTGCACTTGACAGCGCCTGAACTAAAAATACACTTGACATGTCAAGGTTTACCACTGTATAATGGGCGCACACGTACCAACGGAAAAATTCCCCAAGGATTACCACTGGCGCCGCCAAAACGTGCGCCAAAATTAATAATTATCAAAAACCGTCAAGTCACAAAATAGACGCTGGAGTCACAAAATAGACGCTGGAGTCACAAAATGACCCAGCAGTTTTTGATAATTATGCATTTTTAATTATAAGCAAGAATCGTGCCAGCCCCCAAGGCGCAAGAATCGTGCCAAGTGGTGCAAAAACAACATAGGTACAAACACCTATTGACACAGCCTAAAATTATATGCTATAATTTTGGCGCCCGCGAAGTGAGCGCTTACTTCGAAAAAAGATAATAAAAAACCCGATTATCTGATTATCTCAGATAATCGGGGAAAAATAGATTACTGGGATTTTAACCCAGATTCCCGATAATAAATCGGATATTAAATATTATATGATAATCTATTATTTATTATATTGGCTTTGAATTAGCCAATGCTTCAAAAATAACTTTTAAAGCATTTTTATTTGCTTTAGTTAATGATTCAATATCATTTTCGGGTAATCGCAAAATCGCACCGATTGCATCGGCATGAATATCTTTTTTAACGGCAGTTTCTCCGTTTTTGGTTTTATATTCTTTTTTAATATAAACCTTTTCACGGGAAAGTTTAGCGACAATACTCCGAACAGTTTTTCCGAGATTATCTGCGATAATCTCGACTGATAATCCGCTCTGATAATCAGAGATAATCTGAGCAGTTTGCTCAGGGGTATAATTAATCGTTTTCATTTATTTTCTCCTTAAAATGAATTATATAAACCAAGGATATTAGCCAAAAAGAATGTACCATTAAGGGTTATTAATGATTTATCTTTTCGATAATATCCAACCATTAACCAAGATAATGATCCTATAATAAAGAAACAATATCCTAGAAAAAATAATTTACTGGCAACAATAAATGCGCCAATAATACTGGATATAGTCCCAATCCATGAAACTATATTAAGTAATTGAGTAATATTAAAAATCATCGTGTAATTTCCATTGAGTGATGAATATCGGGAGATAATCCATATTGTAGCATTAACATTTTCCAATTATTACCATGACCACATTTTGCTTCTGATAATCCGAATAAATTATAATCGGCTTGGTGGATTATCTCATGCGGTAATATAACTTTAATCATATTATTTGCATAATCGGGAGAATATGCAAAGAATTTATAACCTAATTCAATTATATTAGATTCTTGATGCGCTAAACCTGCAACACGCCATAATCTGCCATTTAATTCTATAATCGGTGGATTATAGCGAGATAATCGGGGATGAATCTCGCACAGATTATCCCAAATAATCAGGGTCTGATTATTTAAAATATTTAAAAGCTTTTTTCTGTCCATAGCCACATTATACACATTTCACCAACCCTTGCAAACTATTTTTGAATACACAAGTTCTCATTCGCCAAAATACAACATAGGGGTTTACCCCTATTGACGGGGGCTCCAAAATTATGTTATAATTTTGGCGCAAAATTGAATACCTGAGTATTCAATTTTTATGGGAAACAAAAGTATTCATTTCGATTTTATTTTATAATAAATAATAACCGATAAAAATAATATATTAGCAGAGTAATTAAATAATAATGGTAGATCCATTTTAGGGAATACATATATTATTGTGAATATTTCGCCAATAAACCACATTGAAATAAATCCCCAAGTTAATCCCTCAGAGGATTTTGTTTTATATGATTCTATTGCTTGCGGTAATCCGCAAAATGCTAATAATATTGAACCAATCCAACCTATATTATCTATCATAATATTAAATCCCTTGTTAAGTAGTTATTATAACGCATTTCATAATGATCGTCAATATCATAACGCTTTTGATTATAAATAAAAAGCAATAATAAGATAATCCAAAGCAATTTTTTATTAGTTAATAACATATTATGCCTTAAAATTATCTCGCACCTGAAACTTATTCCAGTCATAAGGAATAATATTATCTTGCCAATTACGTTTTTTGAGAATATGAGTTAATATAGGTAATTCAAAATCTCGGGCATCTTCTAATGCCGTATGCGGTTCAATAATAAAATTATTATTAATATAACCACAAACCATTTCCGCATTAGTTTTAAATGTCATATTACCATGTTTAGTAACATTATTAAAACCGTGATTATCTAAACAGAATTGTTTATATTTTTTGGTTTTGCAGATATTACCAACAGAGGCTTGCCATAAACAAAACTTCTGATTAAAACCTGATAAATTAATACCAGTATTAGCGCATTTATTTAAATCAAACGCTAGATTATAAGCAGTTAATGTAGGATTATATTTGCCGATTGCCTGATTAATCCATGTATTAATCGCATTAACTGACGCAATCATTCTAATGCCATTTTCTAACATGGCAATATAGCCCATTTTGCGTTTAGTTAATCCCTCATAACCCCAAATATCATTTGCTTTTTTATCATGGAATAATTCCATTGTATTATAATGCCCATTAACTAAAACAGCGCATTGATTATAAATGCGACCTTCACGATCACAAATAACCATTGCAAAATCTGCAACAGTATCGCCCATTGTGGTTTCTGTGTCTAGAATACAAAAGTATTGCTTTTTAGCCATGTATGCTTTCAGTTGATAAGGTCACATCTTACCATAAAATTTAAAAAATAGGTGTGGTATTTTAATCACACACAAAAAATAAGTTATACGAAAAAACTTGACACGGGCTCAATTATACTAGTATAATTGGCGCAAAATTGAATACCTGAGTATTCAATTTTTTCTGCAAACCTGAGTATTCAATTTATTCTGCGAGTCAAAATATCTAGAATCTGTCTTAATGGTATTTGCATTATGTCTACAATATCATAAAGATTATAGCCTTCGGCTAAAAAATCTTTAATTAATGTTTCGGCATAATCAATATTAATGCCCTTGTTTACTTGGTACATATACACCCCTTATATTAAATCTGTCACAAACCGCTTTTAAATAATTTGTATTATCTTCGTAAAATGTAAATTCAGCATCTTTGAATGTAATTAAATTAAAGAATTTAGCCAAACCATTAATTTTTAATAAACCGCCAGAGATATTAGAATTCTCAGGTCTTGAAATAATATAATCAGGTTCGCCCAATATCTGATTAATAAATGTATAATCAGGGGTATTAAGAACACGGGCAGTAGCAATAATGACATAACACGATTCATCTTTTAAATCCATTTTATATTGTTCGGCTAATGGTAAGAGAGAATCATTTAATGCTAAATCTTGATTTTCTCTCCAATAATTTAAATCTATTCTTTCGCCATTTTCATCTACGATTGTGCGGTATCTGTGCAAAGAACAAACGATTGTTCCATCCATATCATAAATTGAAACCTTTTTAATTTTAGCCATTTTGTAATCCTTTTCTGTTATTGTCCCATTATACACAAAAAACCGCCCAAAAACCCTGTGTGTGAAAATACAACATAGGTGTTTACACCTATTGACAAGCCCGCAAATTATATGGTATAATTTGGCGCAAACTGAAGTGAGTGCTTACTTCGCTGCGGCGCAGACCTGAATACCTGAGTATTCAATTTTTTCTGCAAACCTGAGTATTCAAAATGAAACCAAATCTATATTGTAATAAGCCTTAAAATAATTTCTCCATTGGGTGAAACCTGTTTTTGTATCGTGACCTAAATCTTTGTCTTGTTCCATTTGCCATGCGTGAACATACTCATGCGCTAATGTTGAAAACAAATCAAGGTCTGATTTTATTTCGCTAGTGGCAAGCCTGATTTTGTGATTGTATTTCTTAGGGCTAATCTTTTCGCCCTCATACATTCCCATGCAAGAGTCACCATCAAAACGCAAAACCTTAGTCTTTGCAAAGTTAACCCTATGCTTTAGCTTAAATTCATTTTGAAGCATAAGCTGGAATAATCTTGTTTTATCTGATCTAATCATTTTGAAAACCAAATCAATAGTGCGATCTTAACCCACACAAACGCAATAACCGCTAGGCACACATAAAATATTTCAGTATTTGTCATTAGTCAACCTGTATATCTGTGATTACATTATTGTTTACAATAAAGTACATTTCAACCAAACCCATAGAAACCCAAACGCAACGATTACCCTCACGGATAGCATAAGGTTTATTAGGGTACTTCTTAGCTAAATAGCTTTCAACAATTTCAAAATTTTTCATAGGTCTATTATATCAAATAAAGTCAAGATAGGGGCAAAAGCCCCTATTGATCACAAGGTCTTTTCAGCCTTGATAAAATCAGCAATTTTCATCAAAGCAATTTTGTTCGCTTTAGTGAGTGATTCTGTATCGGCTTCGGTCAAGCCCAATGCATTACCGATAAAATCAGCGTGTACATCTTTTTTAATCGGTGTCTCGCCTGATTTCGTTTTGTATGCTTTAGCAACATAAACCTTTTCACGGCTCAATTTTGCAACAACAGAGCGAACAGTTTTGCCGAATGATTCGGCAATCGTTTCAACTGTCATGCCAGCTTGATAGTCGGCAACCATGCGAGCAGTTTGCTCGGGCGTGTAGTTTACAGTTTTCGTAGTCATCTTTACTTCTCCTTAAAAATCTATTATATCACAAGGGCTTCATCATTGCAAGCCATATCCACAATGGTGAAAAGGTTATTGCAACAAACACAATAGCTTGTAAAATTTCTGTTATCAATTTCATGTTGAATTCCCTTGTCATCATGTATTCTATTATACACGAATAACCTAGAATAAATCAAGTGTGTGTAAATACAACATAGGTGTTTATCCCTATTGACTACGGGGGCGGTTAAGAGACTATTTTTTACCCCACGCCTATGCACCCCTCGACACGGCCTATTTTGGGAAAATTCTCTAAAAGGCTACGGTGCCAAAATCCACACTTGCCAAAATCTACCCAAAATGTTATAATGAACCCTAAAGGATACAACCATGACAACTCACCTACCTGCCGAAACCGTACGCATTTCTCCAGAAGCGCTGGAAGTTGCCAATGCATACCTACAATTAAACGATGCTCGTGCAGTTGCCCAAGAATTAGATATCGACCCTGAAGTGGTAACAAACATCCTAGCTAAACGTGAGGTCAAAAGTTATATTGACTCGGTGTTCTTCGACTCAGGCTACAACAACCGTTTTCTTATGCGACGTGCCATGGATGCACTAATCAAACAAAAGTTTTCAGAGTTGGAAGAATCACAAACTGGATCAACCAAAGATATTGCTGAATTGCTGCAAATGTCACACAAAATGTCAATGGACTTAATGGATCGCGAGATTCAACTGGCCAAAGCCCAACAAGCTTCAGGTCCACAAAAGCAAGTCAATGTTCAAATCAACGATGCCCTAGACGGATCCAAGTACTCACAGCTAGTACAACGATTAATCACAGGAGAAGGAATTTAATGCTAGAAACAATTTGTGAAGTAATGACAGATGCTTATAAGCGCAACTGGATTACAAGTCGAGACGGCAATGCCTCAATACGTCACCAAGATCGTGACCATTTTTATGTTACTCCAACGGGAACACGTAAACAAACGCTACAGCCAGATCAGTTTAAAAAGATGGGTCTTAGATCCACTGGTTATGGTTTATACGCAACTCCACTAATGTACACAGACATTAGTCATAACTTAAAGCCTAGTGGCGAGTTGCCTATGCACTTTGGGCTTCAGCAAAAGATTGATACTGAAGTCAGAGTAATCTTACACTTTCACCCAACATATACTGTAGCCGCAATGTATGCAGGCATTCAACTACCTGAACTCTTAAAAGAATTTCCAGAACTTAGCCGATATACCAGTGTAGCACCCAATGTGCCACTACTACCTCCTATATCGCAGGAACTAGCAGATGCCTGCATTAGTGCACTAGGTTACAACAAAAATAGTGGTAGCATTGAATACAACATAGTAGGAATGGACCGACACGGAGTAATTGCGGTTGACACCTCACCTTGGAGAGCCTACGAACACATTGAGCGTTTAGAACACATCTGCAAGATCGTACTTGCCTCAGGAAAATATTAATGCTACTAGTCTCACGTGAAAACGTAAATGTAGATGTTATACAAGAATTCGACCCTCAACAGAGGTTTATTAAGCTACCCATAACAAACTACCTAAAACTGCTCAACATCTACGATACGATCAACCGCCCACAGGTTGCACTCATCAACGCAGTTAATGATCCCAAGTACAGGTTTATCTGTGCTGCCCTTGCACGCAGACTTGGCAAAACTTATATTGCCAACGTAATCGGTCAATTGGTAACCTTAGTCCCAGGGTCAAATGTCTTAATCATTTCACCAAACTATAACCTTTCATCAATATCCTTTGAACTCCAGCGCAAACTCATCAAACACTTTGACCTCGAAGTCTCGCGAGACAATCTCAAGGACAAGATTATCGAACTCAGCAACGGTTCTACCATTCGTATGGGCTCTCTTGGTACCGTTGATAGTACTGTTGGCCGATCATATGACTTAATCATATTTGACGAGGCTGCACTAGGCGAAGGCGGCGAAGCTGCGTTTAACGTAGCGCTACGCCCTACACTAGACAAACCCAACGCCAAGGCTATTTTTATATCGACACCTCGTGGTCGTAATAACTGGTTTTCACAATTTTGGAATCGTGGATTTGATCCCGGTTTCCCCGAGTGGATTAGCCTGCAAGCTGATTACACTGAAAATACTCGCATGGCTGAATCAGACGTAGCAGAAGCTCGCAGATCAATGTCACGTGCCGAGTTTGAACAAGAGTACCTCGCCAGTTTTACTGTGTTTGAGGGTCAGATTTATGCACTGCAGGATACGGATGTTTGTGAAATTCCCCAAGACC